>MDSW01202511.1_pt1 | contig 20647 bp, 18 predicted proteins | sample 811171 | NCBI WGS metagenome assembly MDSW01 (sample SAMN05326641, study PRJNA326480) | marine metagenome | isolation source: seawater | place: Atlantic Ocean: North West | collected 2012 | reverse complement strand
CTTTGGTGGTGGTGGTCTCGGTGACGCTGCTGGTGTCGCTGTCGATCTACGGCTCCAACGGCAACTTCAACCTGTCGGGCTAGGGGAGGTGAGATGAGCAGAAGCGTCGGGCCGGGCCCCGTCCATCGGTCGGAGACCACCAGCAGCGCGTCGCCGTTGGCGGCGTCGTCGGGTCGGCATTTCGGGGTGTCGCATTACGCGCGGCCCCTGGCCGGTCTGGGGTTGGTGGTGGCGGTGGTGGCGATCGTCGCAATGGCGATCGGGTTGTTCAACGGCAGTTTCACCAAGACCGACACGGTGACGGTGTTGTCCCCGCGGGCCGGGCTGGTGATGAACCCCGACGCCAAGGTCAAGATGCGCGGTGTCCAGGTCGGCAGCGTCGAATCGATCTCCTACCGCCCGGACGGGATGGCCGAGCTCAAGCTGGCCATGGACCCTGCCCAGATGCGGCTGATCCCGCAGAACGTGAACGTCGACATCGCCTCGTCAACCGTCTTCGGCGCCAAGTTCGTCCAGCTTGCGCCGCCGGCGAATCCAGCGGGCACGCTCTCGGCGGGTCAGATCCTGCAGGGCGACCATGTCACCGTCGAGATCAACACGGTGTTCCAGCAGTTGGTCACGGTCCTCGACTCGATCGATCCGGCGAAACTCAACGAGACCCTCGGTGCCATCGCGCAGGCCTTCAACGGCCGGGGGGAGAAGTTCGGTCAGACCCTGTCTGATTTCAACGCCGTGCTCGCCGAACTCGAGCCGAGTTTGCCGAACCTGGCCCGTGACATCGAGTTGGCGGTGCCGACGCTGACTGCCTACGCCGACGCCGGCCCGGATCTCATCTCGACCGTCGAGAACACCACCACACTGAGCAACTCGATCGTCGAGGAGCAGCAGAACCTGGACGAATTCTTGGTCAGCTCCATCGGTCTGGCCGACCTCGGCAATGAAGTGGTCGGCGGAAATCGGCAGGCCTTGACCGACGTGCTGGACGTGTTGATACCGACCACCGATCTGCTCTACAACTACCGAAGGTCGCTGTGGTGCGGGCTCGGTGGTCTGGTGCCGTTCGCCAAGTCTCCGCCGCAGTTTTCCGGCGTCTTCGTCAATGCCGGCCTGACGCTGGGCGTCGAGCGCTACCGATACCCGGGTGACCTGCCGAAGGTCGCCGCCTCCAGTGGCGGCGCGGACTTCTGCGAGGAGCTGGGTCTGCCCGAACTGCCCGCTGAGTACGTCCCGCCGCTGGTTGTCGGCGACATCGGCGCCAACCCCGCGCAGTACGGCAACGCCGGGATCCTGCTGAACTCCGAAGGGCTCAAGAACTGGCTGTTCGGCCCGCTGGACGGCCCGCCGCGTAACACCGCACAGATCGGGATGCCGGGATGACGCGATCAACGGGAACGCTCATCAAATTCGGCGCCTTCGGTGTCGTGATGATCGTGCTGACCGCCTTCCTGTTCCTGGTGTTCAGCGACGCCAGGACCGGTGACACCAACGAGTACTCGGCGGTCTTCACCGACGCATCACGGCTGAAGACCGGCGACACGGTACGCATCGCCGGCATCAGGGTCGGCACCGTCACCGACGTCGAACTGCAGCAGGACCGCAACGTACTGGTCACGTTCGACGCCGACCGGGACATCGCGTTGACCCAGGGCACCAACGCGGCGATCCGTTATCTGAACCTGGTCGGCGACCGCTACGTAGAGTTGCTGGACAGCCCGGAGTCGACGAAGATCCTGCCGGCCGGCGGACGTATCCCCGAGGACCGCACCGCTCCGGCGCTCGATCTCGACCTGCTGCTCGGCGGGCTCAAACCCGTGATCCAGGGCCTCAACCCCGAAGACGTCAACGCGCTGACCTCTTCGCTGGTGCAGATCCTGCAGGGCCAGGGCGGCACGCTGGAATCGTTGTTCTCGAAGACCTCGTCGTTCACCAACTCGCTGGCGGACAACAATCAGGTCATCGAGCAGTTGATCGACGACCTGCGTACGGTGTTGGACACGCTCGCAGACGACGGTGAACAGTTCTCCGGGGCAATCGACAAGCTCGAGCAATTGGTTTCCGGATTGTCGGCCGATCGCGATCCCATCGGTACCGCGATCGAGGCGCTCGACAACGGCACCACCTCGCTGGCCGACCTGTTGGCGCGGGGCCGGGCTCCGCTGGCCAACAGCGTGGACGAACTGAATCGGTTGGCCCCGCTGGTGGACAACGACCTGGAACGGCTCGATGCCACCATTCAGCGGCTACCCGAGATCTACCGCAAGCTCGCCCGCGTCGGTTCGTACGGCGCCTGGTTCCCGTACTACATCTGTGGCATCACCTTCCGCGCGAGCGATCTCGAGGGACGCACCGTGGTGTTCCCCTGGATCAAGCAAGAGACCGGAAGGTGTGTGGACGGGTAGATGCTGAAGTATCGCGGATCTCAACTCGCCAGGGCCGGGTTCATCGGTGTCGTCACGATCATCCTGGTGATCGCCGTCGGCTTGCAGCCGGAGCGACTATTGCAGTGGGCTACGGCGATTCGGTATCAGGCGCTGTTCACCGAGGCCGGTGGCCTGACGGTGGGTAACGATGTGACGGTCAGCGGGATCAAGGTGGGTTCGGTGTCTTCCATCGGACTCGACAACGGTGACGCCCTGGTCGGATTCACCATCGCCGGACAGTATGCGCTCGGCTCGGACACCACCGCGCACATCAAGACGGGAACGCTTCTGGGCGAGCGGGTGCTGGCCCTGGAGTCCGAAGGCAGCGGCACGCTCGATCCCCGAGCGGTGATCCCCACGACCCGCACGACGTCTCCCTACTCGCTGACCGACGCCCTCGGGGACCTGACCGCCAATACCGCAGCCACCGACACCGACTCGCTCAACCAGTCGCTGGATACGCTGGCGCAGACGCTGGATCAGGTGGCGCCGCAGCTGGGCCCGACCTTCGACGGCTTGTCGCGGGTGTCCACGGCGTTGAACAACCGCAACGAGAGCCTCGCCGAACTGCTCAAGGCGGCGGGGGAGGTGACCGGCGTCTTCTCCGAACGCAGCCGCCAGGTCAACACACTCATCCTGAACGCCAACGACCTGGTAGCGGTACTGAACGAGCGCCGCTACGCCATCACCAGCCTGCTGTCGAGCATTTCTGCTGTCTCGCAGCAGTTGACTGGCGTCGTGGCCGACAACGAGCAGGAGCTCGCGCCTGCGCTGGAGCGGCTGAACAACGTCACGCGGATGCTGGAGCGAAACCGGGACAACCTGTCCAAGATGTTGCCCGGCGCAGCCAAGTACTATCTGACCCAGGGGGAGATCGTCTCCAACGGCGCCTACTACAACGCTCTGGTGCCCAATGTGCAGCCGGCGCAGCTGCTACAACCGTTCCTCGACTACGCGTTCGGGTTCCGGCGCGGCGTGGAAGCAGGTCAGCCGCCGGACAACGCCGGCCCACGCGCTGAACTACCTTTCCCCGTCAACGGTATTCCCCAGCCAGGAGATCTTCCCAATGACGGCAACCCGTAAGCGGCTGGTGGCCGGCACCGCGATCGTGCTGGCCCTGCTCCTCGTCGCCGGAGCGGCGTTCCTCGTCCGGCAGGTGTTCTTCGGGCCCAAGACCATCACCGCCTATTTCCCCACTGCGACCGCGATCTACCCCGGGGACGAGGTCCGGGTCTCGGGCGTGAAGGTGGGCACCATCAGCGGGATCGAGCCGGCGGGTACCGAGACCAAGATGACGCTCGAGATCGACAGCGAGGTACCGGTTCCGGCGAACGCCAAGGCGGTCATCGTCGCGCAGAACCTGGTCGCGGCCCGCTATGTGCAGTTGACCCCGGCTTATCGGAAAGGGGACGGGCCGACGATGGACGACGGCGCGGTGATCCCCAGCGATCGCACCGCCGTTCCGGTCGAGTGGGACGAGGTCAAGACGCAGCTGATGCGGTTGGCGACCGAGCTGGGTCCGCAGACAGCCGAATCCGGAACCTCGATCTCCCGGTTCGTCGACAGTGCCGCCAACGCCCTGGACGGCAACGGTGAGAAGTTGCGCGAAACGCTCGCCCAGCTTTCTGGTGCCGCAAGGATTTTCGCCGAGGGCAGCGGCAACATCGTCGACATCATCAAGAACCTGCAGACCTTCGTCGGCGCTTTGCGGGACAGCAAGGTGCAGATCGTGCAGTTCCAGAACCGATTAGCGAGCCTGACCAGCGTGGTCAACGACAGCCGCTCCGACCTCGACGCCGCATTGTCGGACCTGTCGGTGGCGATCGGTGAGGTGCAGCGCTTTGTCGCCGGCAGCCGCGAACAGACCACCGAGCAGATCCGCAGCCTCAAAGAGCTCACTCAGATACTGGTCGACCAACGGCTGGATTTCGAAAACGTCCTGCACATCACCCCGAACGCGATCGGCAACTTCAACAACATCTACTACCCCAACGGCGGCTCGGTGACCGGAGCGTTCTCGCTGACCAACTTCTCCAACCCGGTGTGGTTCGTCTGCGGACTGATCGGCGGGGTGGCCAACACCACCGCGCCGGAAACCGCGAAACTGTGCGCCAACTATCTCGGACCGGCACTGCGGCTGCTGAACTTCGGCAACCTGCCCTTCCCGATCAACGCGTATCTGCGCCCGGCGGTGAATCCGGACCGGATGATCTACACCGATCCGAAGCTCGCGCCCGGCGGCGCCGGACCCGGTGATCCGCCTGAGCCGTTGCCGGACGTCTCGGCCTACCTCGGTGCGGGTGACGTGCCGCCCCCACCGGGCTGGAACGCGCCACCCGGCCCGCCGGGGCTCTACACGCCCGACGACGACGCACCCGCGATCCCGTCACCGGCGCTGTTCCCGGGCGCGCCAATTCCGGGCCCGCCCAACATCATCTCCAACATTCCGGCCCAACCGCAGACGGTGGACGGCCTCCTGCTGCCGCCCACCCCGGCGCCTCCGGGTCCGCCACCAGCGCCGGGCCCGCTGCTGCCGGCAGAAGGGACGCCGCCGTCATGATCCGCGGAATCAGGCAAGCGGCCGTTCTCGGCTGCAGCGTTGCGGTGTCGATTTCCGGGTGCGCGTTCCAGGGGGTGAACTCGCTGCCACTGCCCGGCGCGGTCGGGCGCGGGCCCGACGCCGTCACCTACCACGTCGAGATTCCCAACGTGGCCACCCTGGAATCGAATTCACCGGTGATGATCGACGACGTCATCGTCGGCAGCGTCGGGGAAATGACCGTGCAGGACTGGCATGCCGACGTGGAGATCTCGGTCAAGCCGGACGTCGTGGTGCCGGCGAATGCGGTGGCCACGGTGGGCCAGACCAGCCTGCTGGGTTCGATGCACCTCGCGCTCGACCCCCCGCTCGGTGAGCAGCCGAACGGCAGGCTGCAGCCCGGCACCACCCTGCCGCTGAACGAATCGTCGACCTATCCCACCACCGAGCAGACCCTGTCGTCGCTGTCGGCCGTCGTCAACGGAGGCGGTCTCGGCCAGCTCGGCGACATCATCCACAACATGAACACCGGCCTGTCCGGGCGGGAAGGTGAGATCCGCGAGCTGTTGACCCGGCTGGACGATTTCGTCGGTGTGCTCGACCAGCAACGCAACAACATCATCGCCTCGATCCAACAGCTCAGAAGCGTGGCCGGGACGTTCGCCGGTCAGCAGCAGGTCATCGACCGGGCACTGCAGGACATTCCGCCCGCGATCGATGTGCTGATCGCCGAGCGGCCGCGATTCACCACCGCGCTGGAGAAACTCGGCCAGTTCGGTGACACCGCCAGCGGCCTGGTCGACGATGCCGGCGACGACCTGGTGAAGAACCTGGAGAACCTCGGCCCGATTCTCGGCGCACTGGCCGACATCGGCCCCGACCTGAACCTCGCAGTGCTGTGGGCGACCGCATTCCCGTACGGTCCCACGTTTGCCGACCGGATCACCCGCGGTGATTACATCAACCTGTTCGCCATCTTCGACATCACCTACCCGCGCTTGAAGAAGACGCTGTTGCTGGGCACCCGGTGGGGCGACGAGAACGCGAAAATGATTCCCGCACCCGGTGATCCGTACTACCTCAACTACTCCTACGACCCGATGATGCTCGGTGTCGCGCCACCGCCGGCCGATGCGGTACCGCCCGCCGAGCTGACCGCCGGCAGCACCGGCATGCCGCCGGCCGCCGGGCCCATCCTGCCGGTACTGCCCCCGCCGCCGACCGCGCCCTGGCTACCAGCGTCGGAGCCGGTCACGTCATCGCAGATCTTCGCCGGCCCATACGGCCAACACGCACCTGCGCCGGCCCCGGGAGGTGGTGGCTGATGCTCACCCGGTTCGTCCGAACCCAGTTGGTTCTGTTCACCATCGCGTCGATCGTCGGTGTCGCGGTCATGGTATTCGCCTACATCCAGCTGCCCACGCTGCTGGGCATCGGCCGGCTCACCGTCACGATGGAGCTGCCCGCCTCCGGCGGGCTCTACCAGTTCGCAAACGTCACCTACCGCGGGGTCCAGATCGGCAAGGTGCGGGAAGTGCGGCTGACCGAGAACGGCGCGGAGGCCACTCTGTCGCTGGATACCTCGCCCAAGGTCCCGGCGGATCTGCAGGCCGAGGTGCGCAGCGTCTCGGCGGTCGGCGAGCAGTACGTCGACCTGCGGCCCCGGACCGACTCCGGTCCCTACCTCGAGGACGGGTCACGGATCGCAAGGGCCGACACCACGATTCCGCAGCAGGTCGGTCCCATGCTGGATCAGCTGAGCGCGCTGGTGGACAGCCTGCCCAAGGACCGTATCCCCGATCTGCTCGACGAGACCTTCCTGGCGTTCAACGGTGCCGGCCCGGACTTCGCATCACTGCTCGACTCCGCCTCCACCGTCACCGAGGAGTTCAGCGGGGTATCCGAGGAGACCCGGGCACTGGTCGACGACAGCGGCCCGCTGCTGGAATCCCAGGCCGAGACGACCGACGCTATCCGCAGCTGGGCCCGAAGCCTCAACGGCATCTCGGCGCAGGTGGTGCAGAACGACCCGGAGTTGCGCTCGATCCTGCAACAGGGGCCGGGGTTCGCCCAAGAGGTCAGTGCGCTGCTCAACGACGTCAAGCCGACGCTGCCGGTGTTGCTGGCCAATCTCACCACTGTCGGGCAGGTCCTGGTGACCTACAACCCCTCGATAGAGCAGTTGCTGGTGCTGTTCCCCGGCATCATCGCCGCGCAGCAGTCGTTCGGCCTCCCGCAGAACAATCCGACCGGTCTGCCCTCAGGCGACTTTGCGCTCACCATCAGCGACCCGAACCCGTGCACGGTTGGTTTCCTGCCCCCGTCGCAGTGGCGCTCACCCGAGGACCAGACGACCATCGACACCCCGGACGGTTTGTACTGCAAGCTGCCGCAGGATTCGCCGCTCAACGTCCGCGGTGCTCGCAACTATCCGTGTATGGGCCATCCCGGCAAGCGTGCTCCGACCGTCGAACTGTGCAACGACCCGAGAGGGTTCGTGCCGACGACCATGCGGCAGCACATCCTTGGTCCGTACCCCTTCGACCCGAACCTGATCGCCCAGGGCATCCCGCTCGACGACCGGGTTGACTTCGAGGAGCGGATCTACGCTCCCGTCGAGGGCACCCCGCTGCCACCGGGGGCGGTTCCGGCGGGCACGGAGCCGCTGTCGCCGGAACTGGCACCGTCGCCGTTGGCGCCGGAACTGTTGCCCCCGGGCGTCACACCGTCACCTGCTCCGGTGGGGCCGCCAGCACCGCCGGCTCCACTACCGCCGGCGCAGGGCCCGTTGCTTCCGGACCAGGCGGTTCCGGCCGCGCCGAGCGCCTTCGACGGAGATTCGGCACCCGGCCCCTCAGTGGCTTCGGCATCCTACGACCCTCGGACGGGCCAGTACCTGAGCCCGGACGGCCAGCTGCAACAGGTGGCGTCGGCGGGTGGGGCTCGCCCGACATCGTGGACCGATCTGATGCCGAAGTGAGACAGGCCCAAAGGGGCCCGGACTCAGGCGATTCTCTCCATCAAGACCGGCAGTTCGATGACCTTGGGCTGGTTGACACCGCACGCACCGCTGTTGCTCTTCGTCACATTGCGGCCGGCGAACGTGGAGATGTCCCGGGTCACCCGCTGTTCGTTGGCGCGATTCACTCCCCACAGGATGAATTTCTGGTGACCGGTGGCGAATGTGCCGTTCGGGCAGGGCATCCAGTTGGGTACCTCGTGCTCGACATACCAGAAGTCGTCGAGCCGGGCGGACCCGGTCCAGCCGAGGCTGCTGGTGACCTCGCCGTAACACTCGATGGGACTCACGCAAGTCGTGGACACCGTCCAGGTCTCGAGCACGGACTTCTCGTCGATGAGGACGTCGTTGGTCCTGGCCCACTCTCCGTTCGAGAACACCCGCCAGGTACCACTGATGTCGGTACCGAAGTCGTCCGCGAGCGCCGGCGGCGCAAGGACGACACCGGTCACGCTGCCGATGATCGTCAGGGCGGTTGCCGCCATGCCAGCGAGTACACCTGATCCGCGCATGCTCTAAACCCTAATCGCGGTCAGACCTGCGCTCTTCAAAAGCGAGAATTTCGTTTCCGCACATGGAAAAATGATCGGGTGCGCTTCCACCTCGTTGCAGCATCGGCTGCCCTGATGGCAACCGGGTTACTGGTGGCCGATCCGCCCGCCGGCGCCCAGCCGCCACCGCCGCCACCCGGCGCGGAGTGCAACTATCCGAATTGCGTGCCCGGTATCCAACCGAATGTGGTGCTCGGGTCGTACTGCACCAACACCGCCCGCTACGTGTTCGGTGTGACGTCCTGGGGGCGACTGGTGTTCTGCGGTTCCCCGCGTCGCTACGAACCACGCTGGTTCCGCTCGCCCGAGATGCACGGCGTCAAGAACGAGGGTGACCTGTGCCCGAGCCTGGACGGCGATGTCGCCCAGTCTCCGGACGGGTTGTTCCTGAACTGCATCGCCAAGGACGGGAGGTCGTTCTGGACTCGTGGCGACGTGTCAGTGGGCGGGGGTAACCCGCCGCCCCAGTGACGTTGCGGCGATCACCACGGACGGATGGAGCAGAGCGCGCCCTTGGTGCCGGAGTCCGTCGCGACCACGACGTCGTCGACGCGCAGTTCACACACGAAACCCGGTTCCTCCAACGGGGCCGTGGTGGGACCGGGCAGCCCGACCACCACCATCGCCCAGTCGTCGGGGTTGGCCAGGGCCGCTTCCAGTACCCACGGCTGCCCGGGCCCGAGATTGGCCTCGGCGTTCGGCGTGTACAGGTACGGATTGTGGCTGTAGTCAGCCCAATTGGGCGGATCGACATCGCGGTAGTAGATCTCGGCGTTGGCGATGTCCTGGCTTGCTCCGACGGTGTAGCGGATCTGGTGCATCGCCGGCTGGGCCTGCGCCGGCGCGACGGCGAGTACCGCGGTGGTTGTGAACAGACCCGCCACGCAGACACGCGGAATCCATCTGCAGAGGAGCATTGTCAGATATTAGAACGTCGCTCTTGCGCCTGTCACCGTTTCTCTTGCACCGTTACCGCACGGGGTCGAACGTGATGTTGAGCTCGGTCAGACCGCGCAGGATGAACGTCGGCTCGTAGGTGTAACTGCGCTCGCCCGGAGCGCCGTGCTTGGTCGCGTCGATCTCGATGTTGCCCATCCGATCCAGGATCCGCTCGATGGACACCCGCCCCTCGACTCGGGCCAGTGGTCCACCCGGGCAGGAGTGCACGCCGCGGCCGAAAGCGATGTGCTCCCGGACGTTTTTGCGGTCCAAGTCGAACTCGTGAGGGTGCTCGAAACGGTGAGGATCGCGGTTGACCGCACCGGGGCACACCATCATCGTGGTGCCCGCGGGCACGTCGATGTCACCGACTCTGGTCGGCTTCTTGGCAAGCCGGAACTGGCTTTTCACTGGCGCGTCCATCCGCAGCGCCTCCTCGACGAAGATCGGGATCCGGCTGCGATCGGCGCGCAACCTCTGCTGGATGTCCGGATGATCGCCGAGAACGCGCAGAGAGGCCGACAGCAGCTTGGTGGTGGTCTCCTGGCCCGCGGCGAACAGGAACGTCGCCGAACGTACCACCTCGATCACCGGCGGCGTCGATCCGTCCGGGTACTTCGCGGTCGCCAGCGCGGTGAGCACGTCGTCGCGCGGATTCTCGCGACGCTCTTCCAGGTAACCGATGAACTTCTCGTCCAGCCACTCCAGCGGGTTCGCGCCGACCAGGTCGCTGTGGTCGAGCGAGCCGACGTTGGCTCCGGGGCGGGGTGCGCCCAGCACGGTCCGGAACTCGTCGTGGTCCGATTCGGGTACGCCCAGCAGGTCGGCAATCACCAGGAGAGAGAACGGTTTTGCGTATGCGGTGAGGAACTCGCAGCGGCCGGCCTCGATGAAGTCATCGAGAACCTCGTCGGCCAGCCGCCACATGAAGTCCTCGTTCTCCTTGAGCCGGCTGGGCGTCAGCAGCCGGTTCAGCAACGAACGCGCATTGGTGTGGTCGGGAGGATCCATCGTCACCATGTGCTCGAACATCGGCATCTGTGGCCGGTGGGCGGTGATCTGGTCGGTGATGTCGTCACCCTCGGGGGTGAACGGCAGCGGCGGGAACGGGCCGGCCACGGCGATGCACGACGAGAACGTGTCGCTGTCCTTGAGGACCGTCGCGGCTTCCTCGTATCCGGTCACGGCGAGGACACCGTAGTGCGGCTCTTTGACCACCGGACACTTGCTGCGCAGGTGGTCGAAGTACGGGTGGGGGTCGGGCACGAGAGACGGATCGGTGAAGTAGTCGATCGTGTCGAAGTCGGTCATGTGCTGTGCCTCCCGGGGCCGGCGGCTCGTCTGGACGAGATGAGCGCGTTCGAAAATGCTGAGCACCTGCTTAGCATGGGGTAAGAGTTAGGGTCAAGGACGACGCGACGAAAAGCGCGGCACACGAACGGGGGTGAGGGATGGCATCGCCGAGGCGAATCGGAGCCCCGGACGCGAAGAACCGCGTCGTGCTCCTCGATGCCGCCGAGCAGCTGCTGCTCGAAGAGGGCTACGCGGCGGTGACATCGCGCCGCGTCGCTGACCGTGCGGGCCTGAAGCCGCAGTTGGTGCACTACTACTTTCGCACCATGGAGGATCTGTTCCTGGCGGTCTTCCATCGCCGCGCCGAGGAGGGGCTGGCGGTGCTGACGACTGCTCTGCAGTCGCCGCAGCCGTTGTGGGCGCTGTGGCGGTTCAGTACCGCGCCGGAGGCCACCCGGCTGACGATGGAGTTCATGGGACTGGCGAACCACCGCAAAGCCCTTCGGGCCGAGATCGTCTACTACGCCGAGCGGTTCCGGCAGGAGCAGAACCGCGCGATCACCGAGGCGCTGCGGCGCTACGGCCACAACACCGCTGACGTCCCGCCGGTGGTGTGGACGGTGTTCGCCACGAGCGTGTCGCAGGCGCTGGTGATGGAACGAGCCCTGGGCATCGACACCGGGCACGCGGAGACCTTTGCGTTCTGCGAGCGGTGGATACGGCGACTCGAGGGCGAGCCGATGCCCGCGGTGGCCGGACAGGTGAGCGCCACCGCCGAGCATCACTGACCCTCGTTACAACGACAGGATCGTCGCCGAAGCCGTGCCCGGCGCGCCGTACACCTGGGCCAGGCCCACCCGCGGCGAGCCCGGAATCTGACGGTCACCCGCCTCACCGCGCAGCTGGCGGACCAGTTCGTGCACCTGCCTCAGCCCCGAAGCGCCGATCGGCTCACCGTTGGCGATCAGGCCGCCGTCGGTGTTGACCGGGATGCTGCCGTGGATTTCGGTAGCGCCATCGGCCAGTAGTTTCTCCTGCTCACCGTCGGCGCACAGGCCGGTCTCGGCCATGTGGATCACCTCGGCGCCCGCGTCGGTGTCCTGGAGCTGGGCGACGTCGACGTCCTCGGGACCGATTCCGGCGGCCTCGTAGGCGGCCCGGGCCGCATACACCGTCGGTGAGGCGTCTTCGTCCAACGGGGCCGACGTGGCGTGGACCTCGTAGGCGCCGTGGGTTCGCGTGCGAATCTCGCTGGCCCGCACGAAGATCGGTTTGTCGGTGAACTTGTGCGCGATGTCGCCTCGACACATGATCACCGCCGCGGCGCCCTCGTCGGGTGCGCAGAACATGTACTGGCGAAGCGGATAGTTCAACACCGGCGACGCCATGATCTCGTCGATCGAGATCTCCTTGCGGCGGAACGCATTCGGGTTCAACGCTCCGTTGCGGAAGTTCTTGTTCGCCACCCGCGCCAGTGTCTCCTCCGAGATGCCGTGCTTGTGCAGGTAGTGGTTGGCCTTCATGCCGAAGAACTTCGTGGTCACGAACTGGCCGTTCTCGGCGTACCACTGCGGCAGCGCGAGCTTGGCGGGATCGTCGGTGAACGCGCCGCGTGGGTGCTTGTCCAGGCCGATGGCGATGCCGAGGTCGTACTTGCCCAGGCGGATGGTGTCAGCGGTCTGCTGGATCGCCGAGGCCGCGGTGGCACACGCATTGAACACGTTGGTGAACGTGATGCCGGTGAGGCCCACCAGTCGGGTCACCGCGTCGGGATTGGACACCTCGTAGCTGCCGCCGAAACCGAACTGGATGTCCTTCCAGTCGACGCCGGCGTCGGCGAGGGCCGAATGAATGGCCTCGGCGCCCATCTCCATCGCGGTCTTGTCGAAGCGGCCGAAAGGGTGCAGACCTACGCCGATGATGGCGACGTCGTTGGTCATGAGGTGTTGTCCTCTCTAGGCGGGCTGAAAGGCGAACGTCATGACCTCGGTGCCGTCTTCGTCGGTCGTGAACGGCACCATCGTCAGCTCCACCTCCTGGCCGAATTCCAGCTTGGCGGGGTCACTCTCGGTGAGTCGGCCCTCGACGCGGATGACGTCGTCGAGTTGGACCAGGCCCACTCCGAACGGCACGAAGTCCTTGCCGGTCGGGCCCTTGTACGGAGGACCGGGCGGAAATCCCTGCGTCGTCCAGGCGACCAGGGTGCCGCGCCGCGGCAACCGCACTTCCGACATGTCGGCGCCGCTGCACTTGGGGCAGTGCCGCTGGACCGGGAAGGTGGTGGCGCCGCAGGTGGCGCAGGTACTGCCGATGAGCTGTGGTTCGTCATCCGGCCAGGTGGAGATCTCGGGCGCAAGGGCCCGCTGCGATGTCGACACGCGATTGACGATAATCGGAAATGACGTTCTCGTCTAGAGAGAACAGCGGCGGCGCATGGTCCGGCCCGGTGACCGGCTGATGCCTGCGGGCGGCGGCGCGGCGACGCGAAGTATCGAAGATGTCAGAGGGATCCTGGGTGAGGGGTAGCGGAACGTCCAGAGATCGCGTCGAGCGTACGGTTTCTGACGCGTATGGCCGGAATTTCGTCAGAAACCGTACGCTCGCAGCGTCGCAGCCTCGCCGTGGCGGTTACTTGCCCTTCTTCATCACCTTGTCCGCTGCGGCCCAGTGCTCGTCGGAAACCCAGAGTTCTGCGAATGCCGCGACCGCCTCGGTGGTGGGGACGCCACGCATCACGCGTTTGACCTGTCCGGCCTGCGGGCTCGCGAGGGTGCGGGCGATGAGTCGCCACTGCTGGTCGAAGGATGCGCGGGGGATGACCTGGTCGATCAGCCCGATGCGTTCCGCCTCGGTCGCAGCCAGGATCCGTCCGGTGCCGGCAAGCAACAGCGCCTTGCTGTAACCCACCAGTTCGACCAGGCGTTCGGCACCGCCCCACGCCGGCATGATCGCCAGCGCGACCTGATTGAAGCCGATCTTGACATCGTCGGCAGCCAGGCGGATGTCGGCCGCCACCGCGAATTCGGCGCCCCCGCCCAGGGCATGGCCGTTCAAGGCCGCGACCACAGGTGCCGGAAAGCCGGCGATGCGATCGCAGATCGACCGCATGCGAAACGACATCGCCGACGCCTGCTCGACCGTACGCAGCGCGCTGAGTTCCTTGAGGTCGCCGCCGGAGACGAACGCCCGATCCCCGGCGCCGGTGAGCACCAGCCCTGCTGCTCCCTCGGCGCCGTCGAGGGCCTTCTCGAGTTGGCCCATCGTCTCCAGCGAGATCGCGTTGCGGGCGTGCGGGCGGTCGATGGTGATGATGGCCAACTCGTCGTCGAATTCCAGGTCGACCATCACTCATTCTCCATCTTCGGTATTGGCATTCTCGCGGGCGGAGAATAGCATCGCGGTGGCATCTCCTCCGGACGGAAGGTGGCCCACCCCAGCATGCGGATTATCCCTCCCGAGTTGGTCGAGCGGTACGAGCGCGAGGGCTGGTGGACGCGGGAGACCCTCGGTGATCTCGTGGCCAACGGGTTGCGCGACAGCCCACACACCGGCTTCTGCGTGCACTCGGCGGTCCGTCCGTATTCCGGGACGTTCGCCGACATGGAACGTGACGCACGACGGTTGGCCGCCGGGTTGCGGTCCCGCGGAGTCGGACCCGGTGACGTCGTCGCACTGCAGCTGCCCAACTGGCGCGAGGCCGCGCTGACCTTCTGGGCCTCAGCCCTGCTCGGCGCCGTGATCGTGCCGATCGTGCACTTCTACGGACGCAAGGAACTGGGCCACATCCTCGCTACCGCCGCTCCGCGCGTGTTCGTCACCACGGTGGAATTCGGGCGCATGCGCTACCTGCCGGACCTGTGCGCCGACGTCCCGGTCGTCGGCCTGGTCGGTGCCGCGGGCGAGCTCGGCGGGCACGAACACCACTTCGACGACCTGCTCGCTGACGAGCCGATGGACGGCACGATGGCGACGGACCCTGCTGCGCCGGCGCTGATCGCCTTCACGTCCGGTACCACCCGCGATCCCAAGGGCGTGATCCACAGTCATCAGACGCTGAGCTGCGAAACGCGACAGCTGTTGGCGAACTATCCGCCCGGCCGGGGCCGGCAGCTGACCGCCACGCCGGTCGGGCACTTCATCGGCATGATCGGTGCACTCCTGATTCCGGTCCTCGAAGGTGCGCCCGTCGACCTGTGCGACGTCTGGGATCCAAGCAAGGTTCTCGAACTCATCGAGCGGGACGGGTTGTCCATCGGCGGTGGCCCGCCCTTCTTCGTCACCAGCCTGCTCGACCACCCCGATTGCCGCCCCGAGCATCTGAAGCACTTCACCACCGTGGGACTGGGCGGGTCGTCGGTTCCCGCGGCGGTGACGCAGCGGCTCAACGACCTGGGGATGTTCGTCTTCCGTGCCTACGGCAGCACCGAGCACCCGTCGATCACCGGTTCGGGGCCGACGGCGCCCGAGGACAAACGCCTGTTCACCGACGGTGACCCGCGTCCGGGTGTGGAGATCAGGCTCGGGCCCGACGGAGAGATCTTCAGCCGTGGGCCGGATCTGTGTCTGGGATACACCGACGCGGAACTGACTGCGCAGTCGTTCGACGAGGACGGCTGGTATCGCACCGGCGACATCGGGGTGCTCGACGCGGACGGATACCTGACGATCACCGACCGCAAGGCCGACGTCATCATCCGCGGTGGGGAGAACATCAGCGCCCTGGAAGTCGAGGAAGTGCTGCTGTCGATGCCTGCGGTGGCCGAGGCGGTCGTCGTCGCCGCCCCCGACGCGCGCCTGGGCGAGCATGCCGCCGCGGTCCTGCGTATCCGGGAAGGTGCGGTCATGCCGACCCTCGAGCAGGTTCGTGCGCACTTCGACGCCGAGGGTGTGGCCCGCCAGGCCTGGCCGGAGCAGTTGCTCGAAACCGACGACTTCCCCCGCACCGCGAGCGGCAAGGTGCAGAAGTTCCGCGTACGTCAACTCGTGCGCGAGGCGCAGGCCGACACCGCGGGCGTTATTGCCACGACACCAAACGTGAGAATATGATTCTCCGAAGAGGAAAAGGAGTTTTTCATGGGGCAACTGTCACACCGGGTCGACATCCCGTTCCCGCTGTTCGACGCGGACAACCACCTGTACGAGCCGCCCGAGGCGATGACCAAGTACCTGCCCAAGGAGTACAAGGACGTCGTCCAGTACGTCGAGGTCAACGGCCGCACCAAGATCGCGATCAAGGGCCAGATCAGCAACTACATCCCGAACCCGACGTTCTCTCACGTCGCCAAGCCCGGCGCATGGGAGGAGTACTTCAAGTTCGGCAACCCTGACGGCAAGAGCAAGCGCGAACTGTTCGGCGAGCCGATGCGGTCCATCCCCGCCTTCTTCGAGCCCGAACCGCGGCTGAAGTTGATGGACGAGCTCGGTGTCGACCGCTCGCTGATGTTCCCGACGCTGGCCAGCCTCATCGAAGAGCGGCTGCGCGACGACCCGGTCGCCATCCACGTCATCATCCACTCGCTGAACCAGTGGCTCGACGAGGTGTGGGGTTTCAACTACCAGAACCGCATCTTCACCACGCCGGTCATCACGCTGCCCATCGTCGAGAAGGCGATCGAGGAGCTGGACTGGGCGGTCAAGCGCGGTGCCCGCGCGATCCTGATCCGTCCCGCACCGGTGCCCGGGTTCCGTGGGCCGCGGTCCTTCGCGCTGCCGGAGTTCGATCCGTTCTGGGAGAAGTGCGTCGAGTACGACGTGTTCATCGGCATGCACTCCTCCGACAGCGGCTATGCGCGCTACACCTCCGAGTGGGACGGCGTGGCGCAGGAGATGCTGCCGTTCCAGACCAACGCGATGAACATCCTCAACGAGTGGCGCCCGATTCAGGACGCGGTGGCGTCCTGGGTGATCCATGGCGCGCTGTTCCGCCATCCCAAGCTCAAGGTGGGCATCGTTGAGGCCGGCTCGAAATGGATGTTCCCGCTGCTGGATTCGATGGCCGAGGTCTACAAGAAAGCCCCGGAAGCCTTCCCGGGCAACCCGATGGAAGAGATCAAGAACCGCATCTACATCAGCCCGTTCTACGAGGAGGGCATCGACGACCTGATCAACCTGGTCGGCGTCGATCAGGTGCTCTACGGGTCGGACTGGCCGCACCCGGAGGGCCTGGCGGAGCCGACGCACTACGTCACCGCTCTCGAGCACCTCTCGGTCGACGATCAGGCCAAGATCATGGGCGGCAACCTGGGTCGCCTCGTCACGGTGTGAGGTACCAAACCCTCCCTGAGTTGGTCGCCGGCGCGGCGGACCGATTCGGCGACGCGGAAGCGGTCGTCGACGGTCCGCTGCGTCTGTCATTCGCGGATCTCTACGACCGGATTCGTTGTGCCGCCGGTGCTTTCGCCGAGTTTGGCATCGCCAAGGGCGACCGCACGGCGGTGTGGGCGCCCAACTGTGCCGAATGGATCGTCGCGGCGTTCGGCCTGCTCACCGCGGGCGGTGTGCTGGTGCCGGTCAACACCCGGTTCAAGACCGAGGAAGCCGCAGACATCATCACCCGCAGTGGCGCCAAGGCCGTGTTGGTCCAACAGGGCTTCCTGGGCGCCGAATACGTTGCCCCGAGCGGTGTCCCTGCCATCGACCTCAAGTCCGACTTCCTTGCCAGCGGAATGCCGTTCAGTCGGCCTGTCGAGTCGACCGACATCTCCGACATCATCTTCACGTCCGGGACCACCGGGCGGCCCAAGGGCGTCATGATGAACCACAGCCAGAACCTGAGGCTGTACGAGGAGTGGTGCGAGCTCGCCGACCTGCGTGAGGGGGATCGCTACCTGATGGTGAACCCCTACTTCCACACCTTCGGTTACAAGGCGGGTCTGATCGCGTCGTTCATCCGCGGTGCCACGATGCTTCCCGTGCCGGTGTTCGACGTGGGCAGGGTCGTCGACCTCATCGCCACCGAACAGATCACCATGCTCCCGGGCCCCCCGACGCTGTACCACTCACTGCTGGCCGTCGCGGACAAGTCGAAGTTGGCCAGTCTTCGGGCCGGCGTCACGGGCGCCGCCGACATTCCGGTGGAGCTGGTGCGCCGGGTGCACGAGGAGCTTCCGTTCCGGACGCTGGCGACCGGTTACGGGTTGACCGAGGCCGGAACGGTGACGTTGTCGCGGCCCGGGGATTCCTTCGAGGACATCGCCACGACCGCCGGTGTGGCGTGCGATGGCGTCGAGGTGCGAATCGCCGACGACGGGGAAGTGCTGGTGCGCGGCTACACCGTCATGCAGGGTTACCTCGACGACCCCGAGGCCACCGCGCAGACCATCGATTCCGACGGGTGGTTGCACACCGGCGACCTCGGCACGCTCGACGCGGCGGGCAGGCTACGCATCGTCGGCCGCAAGAAGGACATGTTCATCGTCGGCGGCTTCAACGCCTACCCGGCTGAGATCGAAGGCTTCCTGCTCGAGCATCCGGCCGTGGCTCAGGCGGCCGTCATCGGAGTGCCCGACGAGCGGCTGGGCCAGGTAGGCAAGGCGTTTCTGGTCACCCAGACCACCGACGGCAACCCGCCGCCGAGCGCCGACGAGATGATCGCGTGGAGTCGCTGCCGAATGGCCGGTTTCAAGGTGCCGCGATATGTAGAGTTCCTCGACGAGTTGCCATTGAACGCCACCGGCAAGGTCATGAAGGACAAACTGAAGGATCATCATCGCTGAGTGGGACCCCGAGCGGTAACCATCATTTCCGCAGTCAGCTGTCTTTGCCGGTGGGTCTGCAACAACGGGTAGTCTCGCCTGGATGCGCAGTTTCGAAGAATGGCGTTCTCTGAATTTGCGCAAACAGGGGGACGGGTAGAGAAGGAGGTCGGCCGTGCCGCCTTTCAGGCGACGTGCGTCGGTGATCGACGCCGACCAGATCGACGAGACAACACCGCCCCCCGGCAGCGGTGGGGATGGCAACCGCGCTCGCGCGCTCGCCGAGGAGGCCGAGGCCGAGGCCGCCGAAGCGGAAGCGATTGCAGCGGCCGCGCGCGCCCGGGCGCGTGCGCTTCGCCTGCGTCGAGAGGCCGAGGAATCGGTCCAGAAGTCGTCGGCGGGCGCGTCCCTCGACGAGTCCCGGGACAGCGAGACTGAGGTCGCCGACGCACTGGGCGCCACCGAGGCCGTCGACGCCGACGATGTCCCTGAGGTCGTTGAGGGTGACCTCGATGCCGACGGCGACTACGGGGCTGATGTCGAGGATGCGGCTCCCGCGCGTCGACGACGGCCGCGGCTTCCGCGACCGACCTGGCGGGGCATCGTCGCCGCGTTGGTGATCCTGGTGACCGCCGCGCTGCTGGCTCTGAGCGGATACATGATCTGGGAGCACCGCGAAGCCGAGCGGCTGCGCCAACTCGACGCCGAATACAGTGCCGCGGCGCGCCAGAGCGTGGTGACGTTGATGTCGCTGAACTTCAACAACGCCGAAGAGGATGTGCAGCGCATCATCGACAACTCGACCGGCGAGTTCAAGGACGACTTCGAATTGCAGGCCCAGGACTTCGTCCAGGTTGCCCAGGACTCCAAGGTCATCACCGAAGTGTCGGTCAATGCGACCGGTGTGGAGTCGATGACCGAGGACTCCGCTGTCGTCCTGGTCGCGGCGTCGTCGCGGGTCACCAACACCGGCGGCGCAAATCAGGAACCGCGGACGTGGCGGCTGAGCGTGCACCTGCAGCGTGAGGGCGACCAACTCAAGATGTCGAAAGTGGAGTTCGTGCCGTGAGCGAGGATCGCAAAGCCGACCAGGATGCGACGGTCGACCAGGACACGACGGCCGATCAGGACGCGACTGCTGACCAGGACGGTGCGGCCGACCAGGACGGTGCGGGCGACCAGGAGGCCGCGGGCGACCAGTCCGACGCTGCTGAGAACGTCGACGCCGCTGAAGCCGATCCGGCAGGAGGTGAGACGACGTCGGCCGAGAGCCACGCTGACACAGCGGTCGACGAGACAGCCGAGGTGCCGCCACGGCGCGGTGTGCTGCATACGCTCCGGACTCAGGCGGCCGCGCTCCTGCTCGCGGCTGCTCTGGTCGCGTCGGCAGGATTGACCGCGTGGCTCTATCTGGAGCGGTACCGCCCCGACCAGCAAACCGACGCTGCCGCAGAACAGGTCGCGCTCGACGCGGCGACCAGCGGAACCGTTGCGTTGCTGTCCTATTCACCGGAGTCGCTCGACAAGGACTTCGCCGCCGCCAAAGCCCGGCTGACCGGCGAATTTCTCTCGTACTACACCCAATTCACCGAACAGATCGTCACCCCGGCGGCACGGGAGAAGTCGGTCAAGACCGCCGCATCGGTGGTGCGGGCCGCGGTCTCCGACATGCAGCCCGACTCCGCCGAAGTACTCGTGTTCATCAATCAGACCACCACGAGCCAGGAGAACCCCGACGGGGCATTCGCCGCCAGCAGCGTGAAGGTGGGACTGACGAAGATCGACGGCAACTGGTTGATCGACTCTTTCGACCCGGTGTAGGCCCGGTAAACCCGCGCAGCGATACCCTCGGCGTCGTGAAAGTGACGGCGATCCTGCCCCTGCCTGCGGACCTCGACCCGCGCCCGGAGGCGGTGTTCACGCCCGTTGCAGGCATGTCGCCGTTGTCGCGCATCCTCGAGGGGTTGCGTCCCTGCGCCGAGGTCGTGGTCGTCACGGCCTGGGAGCTGATGCCGTCGGTGCGTGCGGCCCTGCCGGATCGCGCGGGGGAAATAGCTGCGGGTCAAGGGTTTTCGTTGAAGTTGGTGGCTGCAGAACCGGCAGCCGGGCGGGCCCAGTGCGTCGCTGCCGCCCTCGCCGAGATCGACCGCGACGCGCCGGTACTGCTGCACGACATCGAATGGCCGGTGGTG
>MDSW01138711.1_pt1 | contig 20654 bp, 12 predicted proteins | sample 811171 | NCBI WGS metagenome assembly MDSW01 (sample SAMN05326641, study PRJNA326480) | marine metagenome | isolation source: seawater | place: Atlantic Ocean: North West | collected 2012 | reverse complement strand
CTGTGTAAAGATTTTACAAGCATCGATTTTTCCGATATCTCGAATGATCGAGTGACTGTGGATAACATAGAATATAAGGTCGTATCCGTGAAACCCGTTAGGATGGGTTCCACTGATCTTGCTTATGAGATCCGTGCAGGAGTATTGCTAAGCTCTGGAACGGGGATAATGTCATGAGAGGTAGGGTAGCATTCGAACACTCTTTCACTGAAGAGTACTACGGAGGACAACACAATTTTAGTCTTTTCGTCGATGATATGATGGAGATGACTGAAAAGATGTGTGAGAAGATGCAACAGACTGTGATACATGACACTTATACTTACATAGTCGGAGAAGTACCCAGTTCGGTCGGTGGGGTTGAGAAGGGTACTCCTGTTGATACTGGGCGCGCTGCAGCCAGTTGGGATCTTACGATAGGATCCCCGAGTTCGACGATGGAACCTGAAAGTCCTCATAAGAGATTTAAGAAAGGTTCTAGGTTGAAATACAAGCCAAAAAGTCGTAAAGTAAGAGACGCAAAGAATATAATTCGATCGGCTAAGCTGGATTCTTCTGTTTACATAATCAACAATTTGCCTTATATTGAAAGGCTGGAACATGGATATTCCAAGAAGAATCGCTATTTTGTTGCAAAGGCCATAGCTCGGGTGAAATCAGAAAATAACCTGAGAAAGATAAGAATTCCTAGATATGCTAAACTGTAATGTCAACTGTCGAGGGACAACTTTACGACCACTTCAATTCGAATGTCCCAGGAGGTCTGAATATATCCTGGATGTCTCAGAATGTGAGGTTTGCTCCAGAATCGACGTTGACCTACGTTTTACCCTATATTGAACTGTTGACTTCAGTGGCCAGAGAAATTCCTCATAATTCGACGAATTCTATGGTTGCTGAAGATTACATATTTTCATTGAATTTGCTTGTGCCGCTTGATTCTGGGACTCAGGTAGCACGAGGTCATGTGGATAGCTTTCGAACCCTGTATCATAAGAAGACTATCAATACCACTGATCATCAGTATCACTTTGATGTGATGGTTAGTAGACCTGGATCACCGTCGGACGATTTTCCAGAACATTTCGAAATTCCTGTGGCAGCGAATTTCAGGTTGTATAGAACTTAATATTTCTATTTAAGGAGTCTCCTATGTCAAATATGCCAACAAATTTTACTCGGTATCGTTCTACTGATATCTATATCAAGAACGAAACCACTGCTTGGAAGGGTACGGATAATGGTCCTACCGCTCCAGCAGCAGCTGATTTCTTTTTTGCTGCCGAAGTGCCTGCAATGGCTCAGGCAGGAAATTACTCGGACTTTTCAGAGGTGGGAAATGAACTCGTCACGGGAAGAAGAGTATTGAACTATGTGGAATACACTGCTTTTGATCTTGTATTCTATGCAAAACCGGACAAGGTAGCAGGGCGACAACCTGCTGAAAATAAGATTCTAAAAAGTTTCTTTGGAACAGAATCTGGAGTTGGTGGTGGTACAGCCGTAGTGTATTCATTCTCGAATGATATACAGACCCATTCCATCTGGGCTCTTCAGAAGGGTTCTACAGGTAAGGATGCCAGGCAGGTCTATTGTGCTGCAGGATCAGTCCCGTTGACTCTTTCTTTAGCTCTTGCCAAAGATGGACCGGTCACCTATACGATGGGATTTCAGGCACCTCGAATCTATTATGGAGGTACTGCAGAAATTGGTAATGTAGCTTCCTCTTACGATTCAGGGACAACCACTTTGACCGCCACCATTGACGCACCTGTGGCTCACAATGGCGCGACGATCAATGCTGCTAATTCTATTTTTCCAAATGAACTCGTAGCATTCCACAATGGTACTACGGGAGACGCTCTTCATGACAATCGGGCCGTCCTCACTGCAAGCACCACCGCTGGAACGATCACTGTGAGTTCTTCTAATGATATCAGTGGAGATATTGAAGACGGCGTCTTAGTTCAGCCGTTCTTACCAGCCATGGCATCTTCAGTTCCTTTGATGAATGATGGATCTACCGCATTCAAAGTTCTTGATCAGACCGACGTATCTTTTTTCTTCGGTGGTCAAGACGAACCTGAAAATTCTTTGTTTGCAGATGCGTTTAAGATCAATGCGACTGCTCTCAACATGGATTTCGATCGTGGTATCACCACTCCTGCTCTTACTGAGATGTCAGGATCAGCCTTTGCTGACGCAAACTACGTCATCAATGAGCTGGGTGTTACTGGAAGTGCCACCATCCTCTGTAGACCTGCTGAGATTCCCAAGTTGGAGTCCATTCGCAGAGATCCTGTGAGGTCAGTCGGTATCAGGGTTCAAAGCACTGATGCGATCATTCAGTTCTATGCTCCTGCAGCTCACTTCGAGATTCCTACGATCAGTGAAGCAGACGGAGTGTGTCAGTTTGAAATGTCCTTCACAGTGGTCAAGGGTACTAAGACTGCTGATGCTGACAAGTTCAAGTTAACTTACAAATAGGAAGTCCTATGAGTATTTCTTTCACGATCCAATATGGGGATGGTGTTGGTCTTGAGATTGAAGATGAAGGTGGTAAAGTTTCTTCGGTCAAATGGACTGGAAAGTACGAGCAGATAGCCGTAGGTAGTGGTATATCTGTTGGTATGGAAGTCTCCGCAGTGGTTCCCACTTTAGAAAATTATGGTTGGGCTTTCAGTGAAAGTTCACCCTCATCAGAGCAGCCAAAGAAAAAGAAGAAATTCTTCTCGAAAGACGAAGAATCTTCTGAATAGTGGCGGCATGGGTCGGCCCAGAGGGTATGCCCCGATCCCTCTGCCGTCTCTCATTATGAGAAAATCGGGGCGATTCTCTAATCGGGGTTTTTTATGTCATTAGATTTCGAAACTGTAGAAGATACTTTTCGCATCCCTCATCCAGATGCTGTGGGTAACGAAGATCTGAAGGATGTATTCTTCATCACTCGTCCCCTCACTCGTAGAGAAAATCTAAAACTCTACAACCGAAACAAGAAAAAGAATGGAGACATGAACGATGATTTCATCGACAAGCTCTTCACTCAGATTCTTACAGGCTGGGAAGGTATCACCAAGAATGGATCTCCACTGGAATGCACGCAACAGGAAAAAGAAGGTATGTGTGCAAAACCCGGAATGGCTGCGTTGATCGACTACATAGTTGAAGAGACGCAGAAACGCAGTAGAGATCAGTTCGGGATCGAAGAAAAAAACTAACTGAGTGGCTCGATATCCTCACGGATAAGAGTCACTGGCTAGGAGATAGCGAAGAACATCAAATCTTCGCCACTGATCGTTTCATAATGGATCAGTGTTGTAAATCTGATAAAGGTCTGTGGAAGTCATATGGGCAGGATCCTCCCTGTGAGGTATGTCCTTTAAATAGTTTTCAACTCACATACCGGAATCAAGTTGCATTTGACCGATGGTCTCAGTTAGACTTTACAGGACGTAGATATGGTATGTCCGTGGAGCCTCTCAATGAGGCTTCCATTGATGCTAATCTTACTAGATATGGATGCAATGAACCATTAGTGTACGAAGTTCTTCTTCAGATCGAATCCCGAATGTTCAAAAAGAAGATGGAGGAACAAGATAAGAAGAGAGAAGAAGAACAGAAGAAGCGAGAGCACGATGCCAAGATGAAACGTGCTGCAGCAGCTTCTAGAAATCCTCCAAGGAGATCACCGCCACGGCGTAAGAGATAAATAGATGGAAGTTCAAAATCTAGCAGCGTATGGGATAAGGTTCGAGACCGACGAAGCTCGAAAGAACCTTAAGAAGCTAGATAAGACCATGCGAGATTCAGGCAAGGCCCTGAAGGTAACTCGTATGCGTGTCGAAAGCATGCAAAAGCAATTTGGCAATCTTGGAACTTCTGTCAATAATGCTGCAAAATCTTCCGCTAATTTATACAAGTCCCTCACAAAATTAAGCGTTCCGATCAGGAACACGGTTACTACCTTTAAAAAATTAGGAATTGTTCTCAAGACATCCGTCAATGCTTGGAATAATTTCGAAGCGGGAGTCCAAAGATCTTATCTTTCTTTAGTAGAGGCTGGAAAAGGACTTAAGCAATTTGCTAAAGATCTTATTATAGTAACCAAAGCTCAGGGAAAATTTACTCAAAAGTTAAGTTTTTTAGGATCCTCCATAAAATCTAATCTAACTCCCTCGATCCTTAGTCTTGTGAAGGGTCCTCTATTCCTATTAAAGGGGATTTTTCTGGGTATTACTTCATTGGCTGGAACTTTGGCTAAATCAGTGGGTGTTGTTCTTAAAGGAGCTTTTACTGTCCTGGGGAACGTATTAAATATTTTTGTAAAAGTAGCTCGTGAATCTTTCAATTTACTAAAATCGCTTCTTTCCGTAGTCGGTTCAATCGGTAAATCCATACTAACTCTATTGAATCCGTTTGCTTTATTAACGAAAGCAATTCAGAAGATAGCGAGTGTTTCTCCCACTCTTGCATCTGCGTTTAGTATTTTCTTGTCGGGCCAGTTGGTTCAGACCATAAGAGATACTGGTGATGCCTTTATCTTCATATCCAACCGCGTTCGTCTTGTAACGAAGACCATGACTCAACAGGCTCTTGCCATGGATCGAGTCTACAAGATTGCGATACGAACAAGGTCTTCATTCTTTGCAGTTGCTGATCTATTTTCTCGTGTTGGTCTTACCACTGAAAAGTTGGGGATCAGCATGAGGCAGGTTGCGAAGTTGACGGAGGCAGTGGGTAAGTCTGCTCAGATATCGGGTACTGCAGCTAGAACATACACTGGTGCTTTGATCCAGTTGGGTCAGGCATTTTCCATTGGTGTCTTACGTGGTGATGAATTTAGATCGGTACAGGAAGCCTTACCTGCCTTGATGCAGCAGGTTGCTGATCGAATGGGTGTGACTAGAGGTCAGTTGAGAGAACTCGCCTACCAGGGTAAACTGACATCGAGAGTCCTGGTGGATACCATTCTAAAGAGTGCGGGTAATCTGGATAAACAATTCGCAAAGATAAAGCCCACGATTGGAAGTGCCATTGAGGTTGTGAGGACAGCATTCACTCGCCTTGTGGGTCGGATCAATGAATCCACGGGGATCTTCAACAAGATTGCTCAGTTGATTCTTGACTTTGGTAAGTATCTTGATTCTATCCCAGAACGTAAGATCAAGATGGTTCAAGACTTTTTTGTCCTCGGTTTGGGTAAGCTTAAATCGATTGGAAGTTCCATAGTTTCGATCGTTGATAATCTATCGACTAAAGTCGTAGATCTTGTTGTGAATTTTGCAAAATTGAATAAGGGGGAAACGAAGGCAGAGACGATATTTGCAGGATACATACGAGCTGTCACGACTGTTCTTGCAACGATAAAACTTGCTATAGATTTTATTCCTAATCTAATAACCCGCTTCGCGGAGATTGGGAAGGCAGGAGCTAAATTGTTACCTCTCCTTAAAGAAGCTTTTGTAGATACTTTTAAAGCTCTTTTTAGCAAGGACGGGATCTTAGTTAAAAGGTTGAAGAAATTTATAGAGATCATGCAGGCTGCCGTCAAGGATATGGTAAAGAATTTGGCTGATTCCTTCAAATTTACTGTGGCAGGATTCGAATTACCCTTTGAAGTAAAATTCTTACAGTCTGAAGACCAATTATATAAGAGAAGAAAAGATCTTCAAGAGAGGATGAGTGGGAAGGCCTCAGGTAGAAAGCCAAGCGTTAGTAGCAAACAAATAATGGAAAACGAAGTAAAGAAAATAGATGATCTATTGGCGAAGAGAAAAAATGTTACTTCATATTTTGATCAAGTATTAGACATTCCTTCTCAGGTTGCTTCGGATGTAGGAAAGATCGATTCAGTACAAAGATTAAAAACAGCTTTTGATGATGTACTCAATATAATGAAGATATCTGGTACGGATCTAAAGAAAGAACTTAAACAATTAGTCGAAGAAATTTTAGCAGAAGAAAAGAAAGTACAAGAAGCAACGGCCTTAATTCTATATCGGTCTACCGAGGCTGGATCTGCAGGATTCAATGCTCCCAGAGGTGCCCTGGGTAGAATGAAAAGATTACAAGATTTAAGAGCTTCTGAAAGAAGAAAACAAATAACAGGTCCTTTCGGAGCCACATTGGAAGCCATACGTGGGGATCTTCCTACAGATTATCAATTTTCTGCATCTGGATTTTCTACGAGGACGGGGGCTTCCAAAAAGGATCCTAAAAAGACAATCGATGAGTTATCCGCTTCTTTAGAAAAATACACTAAAAAAAGACAAGAGTTAGATAAGGTCGGTAGAAATATAGCCATTAGAGATCATTCTCAAGAAATGACTGATCTTGGCAATACTTATATTGGAGTTAGAGATTCTCTTGATGCTTTTATTGCATCTTTAGGAAAATCTCTTTCAAGCGCTCAATTCAAAAAATTTGATAAGATTTCAACAGGTATAAGACAAGGACTTCGTCTTACTAATATTGATATGCGTGAGTCGAAGGGGGTAATAACTGCAGATCAGGCAGAATCAGAAAAGGCAAAGTTAGAAAGAGCTGGACAAAGACTTGTTTTACAAGAACGAATAAAGAATTTAACTGAAACTCAACAAGCTTTTCTTCTTGCAGATTTTGATATTCAGACAAGAATGAACGATCAGTTGAGAGAGCAGCTTAGGATTAATAGAGAGCTGGAAGCATCAACTAGGAGAAGGGTAGAAGCTAGAAGAAATATGCTTCCTGATCTGGATCAAGAAAGATCGTCTCGGGGTGCGGGGCAGATGGGAGCTCAGTTAGATCTTATTCGAAGGCGAACTCGAATGAGGGCTGGAGGTGCGAGTGCCAAAGATATAGCAAAACTTGAAAGAAAAACTGCCCAAAGGTTAAATCTTGAAAGATTGATTTCAGAGCAAAAATTCGATCAACTTCAATTGAGTGATCTTATTTTCCTTGCAACTGAAAGAGAACTAGAAGTCATTGAAAGACAGGCAGAAATTGAGAAAGAAAAAGTTCGATTAAAAAGAATATCAGAACAGACTTCTAGTCTGGAAGATCAACTTCAAGTTTTACGTCTTCAAGAAAAACTTATCAAGAGAGGAACTGACCGAGTTGAGATAGAAAGAAGATTAGCTTACCTCAAAGTTCAACAGGCAGAAGCAGCAGAGATTGCTGCGACATCTTCAGAAAAAGAAATAAAAGCGATCAGAGAAAAATACAGATTAGAATTTGATCTTATAGATGCTCGGGGAAGAATAGCTGGATTGGATCGAAAAAAATCTAAATTACCCAAAGCAAAAGGTGAGTTCAAAGTTCCTGAAGTAGCAAACATTCAGAAGGAGATCGGTGAGGCAGTCGTAGGATTTCTCCAGGATACCAGCAAATTTTTGATAGATTATTTTAGGACTGACGTTCCTTCCATGAGGGACATATTTGCTGAAGAAGGCCCTGGTACATCTCATTCCAAATTGAACCCATTCGTTGCTCCCAGAAAAGTCGAAGGACCTGGGATGGACATTTATGAGAGAGAAAAAGCTCAAGCATTTTACGGTGGTGAAAGAATAAGCGCTGTGGGTTTTTCTATAGGAGTGATGGCTGAAAAAATCTATGATAATTTATCGTTTGGTTTTTCAAAGGTATTTTCGTTTGTGAAGGAAGGTTTTTCCAAAGTATTCGGTTTTCTTAAAGATACTTTTTTGAATATTGTACCTAAAGGAGCAAAAGCCAAGGGTATCTTAGATGCCATGGGGATCACTTTCAAGCAATCCGATAAAGATAAAATGGCCCAAGAGTTTGCCAACAGTATGATCGGAAAAGAATACGAATACAGAGATCCGTCATCAGGAAAGATGAGAACGGGGATTTATGACAAGGGTGATATTATGGACCCTTCAGGTCAACTAAAATCAACCTACATGACTCAGTTCGAGTCACAGTTAAAGAGTAAAGGTCTCGAAGTCGGTGGGTTAAATCAGGGAGGTCAACAGTTAGCAGGTCAGTTCGGAGGTATGATAGCAGGAGCCGGACCTAATGCTGCGAGGGGTATGCAGGTTGCTCAGGCTACGGCAGCAGGTGGACCCATAGCAGGAATCGCAGCCATGGTCTTATCCAATGAGAAAGTCAAAGAGTCACTGGATAAACTTTTAGGTCTTATCATGGATATCTTCGATGGTCTAATTGCACCCTTCGTGGAGATGTTCAGTGGGTTCGTCGATATGATTGAGCCCGTCCTTAAGATGATTGCCATGATGCTGAAGCCGTTCAAGATGATATTTAGATATCTTGGTAATTTTCTTAGGATCCTTGGAGTCATGTTCGTGAAGATCATGCGACCATTGGCAAAGATCATGGAAGCATTGAAACCTGCCATTGAGTTTCTTGGTGAAGTATTGATGTATGTCGCTGAGATAATAAATGTGATCGCCTCATTTTTTGGATCTGTGATATCTTTCATAACTGGTCAGGGTACTGCAAACGAGGCCACCGACGAGTTTTCCTTGGAATACGAGCAGGGAATACTACATACCTTCATGGATACCATATCTTCCATCGCTGATAACATGAAGACGATAGAAGATGCAATGAAGGCAATCGAGACATCTGCCCTCAATCTTTCATCACCTGCGACTAAGCTCGAAGAACAGGCAGCCACTTATCAGGAACTTTTAGCTGCTGCCAAGAAAGAAGGAGCAACATCCGATGATATAAAGGAATTTTCATCCTTTGCAAAGACATATCTACAGAACGCAAAAGATATATTCAAATCTTCAGAGGCTTACACCAGCCTGTACGACCAGGTTCTTTCTGACATGAAGTCGATAGGTGATGCAGTCAAGGAAGATAGAGTCTATCAAGAGGCGGTTGCAAAGGCTAATACATATCTAGAAGCTTTGGGAAGCACGTTTAGCATCGGATTGGAAGACAGCATATTTACAGTCATTCAAAAAGTTGAAGAAAGACTTTCATTCTTAGATGAACAACTTTCTGCAAAGCAATATTCAGAGTTCGATTTTGGTGGCACGGGAGGTGATTATTCTGTCGATACAAGCAGCACGGGTGAGACTGGATTTAGCCTTGGTGGTCTATGGGATGCTATCGTCCAGAAATTGATTGACGGTCTTTCCTGGGTTGGAAGTGGTCTTGGTTTTCTCTGGGAAAAGATAAAATCTTTGATCTTGGGTGCTCTGGGATATGATGGAGACGGGATCTCAATTCCGATCATTCCTAACCCCTTTGATTGGAATAATCCCATATTCAAGATTGATCTTAAATTCGATGAGGGAGGAGACGTTCCGATCTATGCCCATGGTGGAAATGTTGCCTCATCTGGGGGGTACGCAGTCGGACCCAGCCACCAATCTGGAATGTTAGGAATGACAAGAGATGGTAGTCCATTCCTGTTTGAGGGGGGCGAATACATAATCAACAAGAAAAGTGTAGATAAATTAGGAGTTGAAACTTTAGAATTTGTGAACTCACTCGGTGACGGAGGACCCACTCCTGGTTCTAATCGAATGCCGGAATACGGAATTGGGGGAACCCTATACGAAGCATTTAGAAAAGATTTGATTCTTTCATTGGGGAACACTAAACCTTCTGCTGGTGTTGAAGAGGCTTTCAATCAGTTGACCAGCGGTTCAGGTTACGTCGTGTTTGGAAATAGATCAAGGGGTCAAGGATCAATGCTGACTTCCGAGGGTGATGCCATCACGGGAGACCAGGGGTCCATGATAGGATATTCCCAAGAATTTGATAAATCTACTGGAATGGAAGCTTCGATCAAGAATCCTATAGCAAAATTGTATGGAACTATGGGTGATTTCATGATAGGAGAAAAATTGGCGTTCTTGGCCACTGAGCACACGCCTGGTGGGGAAGATATTAGTAAAATGGGTATCCGTGCTGGAGGTCGTCTTAACTTACCCCAGTGGTGGAATACCAAGGTCGGCTTCGACATCATGCCCCCCACAAATAGATCTTTAGACGATGTTTCATTCACTAATATCTTGGGTATGTTCGACAGTGGTGGATACGTCGGAACTCCATCGATCGATGAATACTATAATTCTATAGGAGGGTCCAAAGATAGATTTACAGAACAGGCCTTCAAAGCAGCGGGTATGACCAAGCAGGACGATTACATTGTGACTGGTCGCCCAGGAACTCTTCTAAGAGCAGGAATAATAGATACGACCTATCCGGTCATCGACGGAGGAATGCCAATTCCGTTTACAGATAAGGAAGTTTTTCTAAAGACCCAACTGGGCCTTTTGGATTTTAGCAAATCATCGGCTGAGATGGGAACCAGAAAACGGCTCATGCCTGGGGGAGGCATGGATCCTTTTCTGGTGTTTGATTGGTTTGCGAAAACGATAGGGATAGCCTTACCCATAATTGGAGATGCCATTAATTCCATGTTTGGTCTTATATTTGGAAGCACCAAAGGTGATCCCATGATAGGAAAATATAAGCCAGGTATATTAGAATTACTTTTTGGGGACGGGGGTAGAGATTATGCTGGGGAGAGAAAACTTGCCAAGGAGCAAGGAAGAGATTTTGAAACTGAATACAGCAAGGGTAACAAACGAGGACTGGGAATGGGTATCTTCGGAAGGCTTTTTGATGCCATTCTTGATTCGGGTCTTTTTGGAACCACGGCTTTCATTCTTTCACAGATGGGTATAGGAACGAAGGGTTTCAATAAACAGGGGGGAGATGATGGAAAATTAGTGAACAGTAAAGGGGAAAAGGTTTCTTACAAAGATCTTTACAACCCCGTTGATGGAGAAAGAGGTATAGGAGCAGCCATTGAGGGTATGTACAAAGAAGTCATAAATTCTGAAGTCGGAAAGTATGTCGGAGGAATGTTCAAGGAAGATGGGTCTCTTGCAAGAGGAGCAGATGGCCTTGGATCGGGTGAATGGTTCTTTACTCTTGCGTCGATATTAGCACCATACTATTTTGATGAAGATAGTATGCGTCAGGATCAGAAGGACGGTATCTATAAAGATAGAGAAGATTATGTGAAGCGAAATCGAATCTTTAAAATGAAAGAGCTAGATTTTGTCGCTGATATGCCCATGCAGGCCGTGGATTTCATGGGTCACGTCTTGAAATATATGACTCAGGGAGAGGCAGCCACAAAACTGGGTCGTGGAGGATTTGGGGAATTTTTCTTTGATATATTTGATCTTATCTTCAATTTCACTGGGGATAGACGAACTAGGTATGATCAATACAATAACACGGCCAGATCATCCTTGGAAAAGGGAGGAACTCGAAGAGTCGGAGGATACGCATCAGGAGGAATGATTCCTAAGATGCCTTCATATGGTCTGGGGGATATTATTGATAATTTTGCTTTGAGCATGGGTTATCTCATGGAGGGAGACCCCCTATCAGCATTGTATGGTCGAGGACCGAAAAATCAAAGACATGAATTTGGGAAAACCTACGGTGGACAAACAAGGGGAGGTCTTCCAAACATAATTGAGATTTTACTCGGGATGATGGGTTTGTACGGCTACGGAGGAATGGCACCTTCTAAGAAGATACCAGAGGCAGGAGCAGGATCGCTAATTATAGCAAGTGCTTTGATGGGAGCCTTATCTGGTTTAAGTATGTCTAGAAGAAGTGATGATATAAGCGATTTTGAAGGTGCAGTCCTTGGAGGAACACTGGGAGCATTTGGAGGTAACGATATTCTTACAAGTTTGTTATTTATAGATACTTTTGATAGAGGTTCTAGAGGTGAAATTAGTGCTGGTCAAGCACTTTTACAATTGGCTTTACTAGCAGGACTCGGTGAAGCTAAGATTGCTTCTGACTCATACGCTGCATCAGGACCTGGTGGTATTCCTCCGTATTATCGATTTTTAGATAGCCTTGGTCTTGCTGGTCTTTATGGAATGGGAGGCATGACACCCTATAAAAAGATGCCAGAGGCTGGAGTTGGTAGCTTTTTAGGTGATATTGCGGAATCAATTGGAAATACTATTTTTGGCGCTAGGTCCGAAGATCCGAGCGATACGGGGTTGTATGGAGGTCTTTTAGGAACAAGAGGTCTCATGGAAAATATTAGTAATACTATTTCTCTTCCTTTTACAGAAAACTCTGGGATGGGAATCGAGGGAATTCTACAATTTTTTCTTTCGGATCTTTTGTTTGGCCGGGATCAAGGTCAAGGCTATAACCAGGGTGGAATAATGCAGATTTTATCTACTATTGCCAATTTGCCTTTCATGCCCTTCGAAGGAAAAATACAGGGACAAAGAACTAAAGAACATATTGAGTATCAAAAAAAACTTGGTTCTCCCTATAAGAGAAATCCTCGAAACTACGCAGTGGGTGGTCCCGTCTATGGGCCGTCACACGCTCAAGGCGGCGTGCTAGCCGAACTTGAGGGGGGTGAATATGTCATACCCAAAAACGTAAGAATGATGCAAACAGGCGGTTCTGCAGCGGTGACGGGAGGTTCAGGATACGCATCACGTTCGGGGTCGGGAGCATCACAGATGACGGGCGCTGGAGGAGGCGGATCAGATTTTGCTCGACTCGAACAAGTTCTTCTTTCGTGGTTAGAGCAATTTGAAAGTCTTCTTCTTGGACCAGATGGATTTTTACCTGGATTGAAAGAAGAAGTAAAAAACATAGTCGATGGTTTTATTGAAGGAATAGAAAAACTTTTAGGACCTCTAAGTCAACTATACACTGCCTTCGCCATCATTGCTGCCATCCAATTAGGAGCTCTTTTCACTAGTATGGCGACTGCAATATATGCCTTTTTAGTCGGACCGTTTGCAGCTTTTGTCGCTGCATACTGGCCTGTGATTGCAGTGATTGCTGCCATAGCAGCGGTCTATCTTATCTATCAGAATAACGTAGAATATTTCAATGAGAAACTAACAGATCTTATAGAAACTATCCAGGCAATTTCTGTGGCCATGCTTTTCTTCGTGACCCTTCCTTTCACGATATCTGCAGCTATCGTTAAGGCCATAGTCGACGGATTTACGAATGGTTTTTCGGGAGTCAATCTCGGTGAGATATTCGGGGACCTTCTTGGAAGTGCCACTGGGATTGAAGGTTTTAGAGCCAGCTTTTTTAACTATGGTAGATGGTTTGGAATGGGGGATAAATTCCTGATTGACATTCCCATCTCTTGGGAGGAGGGGGATACTTGGAAGAAGTACTTCCGTGAGGGTGGATACATGAGCGGACCCTCTCACGAGGCTGGAGGTATTCCAATCGAGGTCGAGGGAGGAGAATGGATCATAAGTAAGAAGTCCGTCGATTTCTGGGGAAGCGATGTATTCAAATTCTTGAATGAGGCAAAACTTCCCCAGTTCGGAAATGGAAATGAGGTCAACTGGGATCAGAAACAGACAGCGTCGAAGCTCAACTCATTTGGTATCAGCGGTGGAATAAGCACGGACGATTTCCTCGGTGGAGCTGCCCGTGACCTGTGGAATAGATTAGTAGGTGAGAAATACGTCGAGGCAGGGATCGATCTGGCCCCGAATCCTGGAGCTTATCTTAGACAGAATATATTTAAGAATGGCGGAGATACATCCAAAGCTCTCGAAGCAACATCCACCGTCACGGAGAAATTCTTTGGTTTTAAAGATAGAGTGGGAAGCAACATCACTGGATATGTAGAAGCTGCACTTGGGTTGATGACACCCCAGATGAAACCTGAATCTAGTTTTAGTTATGATCCCCCCAGAATCGGTGGAGGAGGACTTCTTGGAGGAAGAGTGGTTCCAGGGATACTCGCAGAAGGTGGTCACATAGATCCGATGGTAGTGGGCCTATTGACAGAATTGGTCGATGCAGTCAGGGAAGGTCAGGATACTGAAGTCAACGTGTTCACTGATCTTAGAGGTGAATCCAGAGCTGCAGTGACAGATTTTAGATCCGAGATAAGGGAAAGAGATCTTAGAGGCTTGAGGACTGCCTGATGTCAGTTGCCAATCTTTTTCTTGCTCAGATAACATTCTTGAATAAGACATGGTACGTCGCAAATGAGGCATTCTCTGGTGAAAACTACTACGCACCCTATATCACATCGACTCCTGAGCTTAAGCTGGGTAAATCAAAGGGAGGATATGTGGGTCTGACGATGGGAATGCTGGGATTGTCAAATAATCCCTACGATAACTTTCACCCCTTCTCGATATACACTGGGGGGTATAAATCTTTGATTGAGAATCCGAATCAGTTGATTCCTGTGAAGTTATACTGGGGAGAAAGAGAGACCCCCCTGTTCGATGGTTCCATGAGTTTAGACACTTTGAACTCTGACAATATCACCTTCTTTTTGGAGAATGAAGAGTATAGCGCTGAACTACTAAGTTTAAGTCGGGATGTCGATGCAAAGCAAGTATCTTTGACCGTTCAATCACTTACGAAAGCTGCAGATAATGTGGTCACAGTCGTATCACCAGATCACGGCCTTTTGGATGGAGATCTTGTCGTCGTGGTCTCGTCTTCCAACGCTGCATTCAATACGAAGTCAGAAGGTAGGGGATCAATCATAACCAAGGTGGATGAAAGTACTTTTACTTACACGGCTCCGAATGGAGGATCTGCAGTGGCGACTTCGACCAATCACACGGTCTCATCCTATGTGAAAAGAGTTGCTCCCTTCGTGTTCGGGACAGTAAATCTTAAAGGACCACTGGTTGAGATTGATAATCTTGACACTGATGGAAAGAGCATAGGTCCCACATTTGAGAATCCAGGATTAGATCCAGATGATACGACTGATAGATTAGAATTGTTCGATGATGGTGTCTTGGTGGGAACCACCAACACGGCTGGGGAAACGACTATAGGAACTGCTACCTTATCGAAATCTTCCTCAATTGTGACTGTGACATTTAGCTCTGCCCATAATAGAAGTGTGGGGGATCAGATTAAGATTGAGGGGGACACCAGCGATAGCAAACAATCTTACAACACTCGTCAAATAATAACTGCTGTTCCATCATCCACTGTATTCGAATTCACAGTTGGCGAATTTGAGACGGACCCCGCTGGAACTCACACTGTTAAGACTGTTGCCAACTATTATGGAGATGGTAGATTACCCTCATTGACACGAATAAGAACTCGCCAGGAGGATACTGCAACGCTAAGCATGACCTATAGCCAAAGTGGAACTACTTTGACTGTGACGTTGGCAAATCATGAGTTCAAAGTTGGTGATAGATTGAAGATCACATTCACCAGCGGGGGGAGGAACGGAACCAATGAGACTGTCACAGTCACCACCAGAAACGAGGGTTCGAATGGAAAGGGAACCACGTTCGTAGCCACCTCATCCACTTCGACCAGCACGTCTGGTAATTGCACCACCGGGACTGCAAGAGGGACATCGCTGGTCGGGCAGGTGGCGATTTCTGGAGCGTCGGTCAATGGAAAGACAGTTGCAGAATTTTTTGAGATGATTCGAGAAAAATTAAGTACTGCCGACAAGCCAGTAAACAGTGTTGATTTTAGTCGAGCACCCAACGCAACTACTGAGACGTATAGTCTATATCGGGACAACCAGCAATTGGTGATTGATTTCGCTGGTGAAATAGCAGAAAATAGCAATTACCATTTCACAATTTTGAATAGTACTTTAAAGTTATTTGATCTTAACGACGAACCTACTTCTTTTAAAGAATTTAGAAACGATCAATTGGTAGATGCGAGTTACACGATGTCTTACCCCATAAAGGCTTTTGAATCGACATTTCCAATCAACGTACCGAAGACGAATAAGACACCAACAGCACTCGTTCAAGAAAATAGAACAGTTCGAGTTGAAAATCTTTTCGATGGTGAGATTATTCAAATAAAGAATGTGACGGATGATCTAGATGATATGAAATCGTTTCTTCAGAATATAAAGGTCAATCGAATAAAACCTGTGACAAGCGTCACAGTGGGGGATATAGATGTGGGTATATCAATAGGAGATCGTATCAAGACCACCCGAGAGGAAGATGGTCTTGATATAGATTTAATAGTTAGAGAAATAACGTATAATTTCAATGAGGTCGAGACAACCTTCGTCGGAGATTCAACTCTATCAATAATTGAAAGGAAAACGGTCTACTAATGAAGATCTTATTTAGAGATAGAATTGATGGTATAAGCACCACGGCTGCTCCGATGACGACTTACGGTCCTGGTAATATGCTCGATGATAGTAATAGAAATCAATGGATCTCATCGGGGGTCGAAGACACGATAACTGTAGAATGCTTGAACCAGGTCGATTCTTTCTTCATGGGTCAGACAAGAGCTGATTCTGCACAGTATTCATTTTTGAAAAAGGCTATGTCTGGTCTTAGCATAGCTTATTCTGCAAAGGTTGTAACTGTGACTTCGTCCACTGATCACGGTCTTCTTACTGGGGATCGCATTCGAGTGACGGGAGCCAGTCCTGCAGCTTACAATACTAATGTAGCCACCATAAAAAAGACCGACGAAAAGATATTCACATACGAAGTTACTTCTGGTTCGGGAACTGGGAATGTGACTGGGGCAACAGTTAGACCCTATCATAGAGATAAATCTTTTGATACTTCGATATCAGATCCATCTTCTCAATTTAGGTCCACTGAACTTACCATCACCACGATTGCTCCCTCGTCTGGGTCCAGTACTGTCACGGTCACATCGAACAACCACGGTCTTTCGACTGCTGATAGAATTTTTGTGTCAATTCCGACTTCATCCGTGCTTCAATCGTCTGGAGCCACTTCGGCCGAAGCAACTGATATCCTTAAGATGGAGGTCGACGGAGCCCCAGTGGTGGTGACGGATGCGAATACTTTTACTTACACTGCGACATCTGCTTTTTCTTCCGCTCCTCCGACCTTGACCACCAGCTCTAACGTGACGATATCTGAGGCAATTAGTTCTTTCAAATCGTACGATGGGACAGGTGTTCTGTTTAAGACATCATTCGCCGTTAGATTTTTTGCCAGTCTTTCTGCCTTCGTCCAGGGTCAGTTCATAAACTCATCTTCGGCCTTCACGACTTTACCCTATGATGATGACACCACGACTCTAGAACTAAATCTTTCTTCGACGATCGATAGAAGCGCAAACGAGGCCAAGAATTTTCTGGTTGATTCTCTTGTGAAGACGACGTTCACTGGAACTGTGGCAAGGGATGGCTATTATTGCACGATACAAAATCCTAGCATTGCTCTTGTTGCTGGTGATCTGATCCATCAGACAGGAGAAACCCTGAGCGGCCTGAATGGAATATTCCCCCTCAGTTCATTGAGTAATGCTTCTGGGGATAATTCAGTGACGGATACCCCAGTCGCAGGACAGGGAACAAGTAATTATAATTATTATTCTATTGCGATCAATTCAGGGTCAGCTTCAAATGATGGAACTCTTGGATTGGTGAGCGAATTGAAGGGAAGATTCATTCGTCCTCCGTACACCACAGTGACCCATATTTCTTTCAATGCTGGTTCTTCAAACCATACTTTCCCGAATGCTGGAGTCGTCGCCCCTGGAACCTGTGTGATATCTTTCAGTGCTGCTCACGGATTGGTGAACAATGACAAGATAATACTAAAGGGTACAGGTCGATTGAATCTGGATGGAACTCACCTGGTCACATATTCTTCTGCAACCAAGGTTAGTTTCAACATCACTCAACAATCCACTTTGACAGTATCCAACCTCACGGCTTCGGCCGCTGGTCTTGCGACGATAACGACGACTGCCAAGCATAGCCTTTTAGTGGGTGAAAAGATAGCATTTATAGGAATGCACGCTGACTACAATAGCAGTTCATCCGCAATATCAGAATATGTGGTCATCAGCACTCCGACGTCGACCAGCTTCACTGTTGCAAGTTCTTCATCCAACACCGCAACATCTGGGACCATATATAGAGGAGTGGTGAAACCCGAAACCACCTATGGAACTGATAAGGATGAGGAAATTCCCTATAGTGCTTCCAGCCATGTAGTTGCCGAGCCGATCAATATTCCTGATTTTAAGAATATACTGGTTGGGGGTCAGGTCGAGTTCACCATGACAGAAGGGGTATCGTATTTTGCTCAAGTCAGAAAAATAGTTGGAGATGGTACGAATGAAAGCGATGTCACTCTAAATGGTTTGGCTTTATCTTCGAAGACATCCACAAACACTGTCATCTACACTGGGGGAAAAGTTTTTCCGACTGGGGTCGGAACACAATCTGAATTTCAGAGCATTCGTCTACCAGTGACTGCGGGTATTCTTCGTTCTGGATTTTCGTTGGATTTTCCAAATGCAAAGACTGGAATCAAACAGTCCATAACTGACTATTCAATAAGAAAAGAATTACCGACTGGGTCTTACTATTTTTTGAATAGGGATACTGCGAGAGAATACAATGGAAGCATGACTGTGACTCCTGCACAGGCGGACAATTTCATACAGGTTGCAGAATCGTTTATGGCTGAACCCTTTCCTGCTTTGATCCTTGCAGACATGAATCTGGATGAAAAGACTGCAATCTACGCATATTTCAAGGGAATGCCGAATGTGACATTCTCAAATAAACTCGATAATATAAGAGAAGTATCTTTCAATCTTAAAGAGGTATTGTAATGGCTGCCACAAGAACATATCCGACTCAGGTCATACCTGCTAACCCTGCTGCTGCAGATTTTGAGACCAATTTCCGTAGTAATACGGAAGGTCTTATGACAGCGACCAAAGATATAGATGATGAGGTATCGACCGCTCGAGGCACCACGTACGCAAACGTTGGAGCCAGAATAACAGCACTTGAAGGAACTGCTGGGGTTGCCGCTTCATTCTGGACTACCGACTCGAACGCATCTGGATCGAACGGAGCCACGTCGATAACTGTCACTGGAGACGCCACGGCTACCTATGTCGTGAACAGACCAATAAGGATCATAACCAGCGTCGGAACTCAATATGGATACGTTTCATCTAGCTCTCATAGTGGTTCTACTACAGTAAATCTAATAACCAATGGATCTAACACTGCACTTACCATAAATGGTACAGTCACTTCAATTGCATACGCCACAATGGAAGAAGGATTCAACTGGTTGGTGAGTTATGATCGAATATCTTCGGCAGCAAGAGGAACCCTTAGTGGATCCTCAGTTGCCATGGCTATAGCATTAGGGTAAATTTTTATTGCATTAATTTTTACAATATGAAAGAATAAAATCATAAGGAGTAAGAAGAATGGCGACTAATACTTTCAAACGGGTTACTAAGGCGAATATCTCCAGTGCTTCTGGATCGCCAACGACCCTATACACAGTCCCCTCGGGGAAGACTTCCATCATCATTGGTTGCCTGATCACGAACAAGACCACCTCTCCTGCAACCATCAACGTCCAAATAGATACTTCCATAACTGCTCAAGACGATGTGTTCATAACATCTGGATTGAACGTACCTCCTAACTCTGGTATTGAGATAGCAATGGGTAAGGTCGTTCTTACTCACGATTCGAGTAATGGTGACATCGTGAAAGCATATGGATCTGCATCTGCGACCTTCGACATAACACTATCCGTTTTAGAGGACGTGAACACATGAGCCAGCCTACTTTTCCCATAGTCTTGAATGGAGCAGATCATGATTCTGTTCTTCAGACAAAAGATGGATTGGAGAACAACTTCATGTACCTCAATGCTAAGACCGTGGGTACAGGAACAGAATCAATCGCAATTGATTCAGACCAAAATTGCTTGATCATGGGTCCAGTGACCTTTAACTGTACTCTCACAATCAATGGAACTTTGAAGGTGATCTAATGGCAAGCATCATATTACCTCCTGGATCTGCTCCTGCAAACCCTTCAGAGGGTGAGCTTTATTACGATAATACTGCCAAACAGGTCAAGTTTCGTGACAACGCTAGTTTCAAGGCACTAGGAACTGCTGACCTTCAAGGTGAACCTCATATCATCACCAAGAAACTTTTTCCTGCATACCTCGGAAAACTTCTTGATGATACCACTTCCCACTCTGGCGATTACGGCACAGAGCAAGCAGATGGTCGGATGTATTATTATACTGACATTGCTGGTTCAAAACCTATTCACGATCCACGAATAGGAGCGCATTTTGGGAGTCAAAGACATACAGCTAGGTCGCTCCAATTATTAGAACAAGAAACAGCAACGCATGGTAAGGATGTTTTTACTGTAGATGGAAGAGAATGGTTTAGAGCAGTTCAGTCAACTGCTGGGAATAGTTGGTATGTAACTTACGATAGTAATGGAAATTTTATAGCTACTAATAGTGATTCAACTGGTGGTTTTTTGGAAATTACTGGTTTTTTTAATGATATAAATTTTATCTCAACTACGGCCGCTGACATAGGTACTGATGTAGATATTTTAGTAAATGGGACTTCATCAGTCACAGATTTGAGTGTAGGTGAATCAACTGTTACCAGCCCATTACTAAGCAGATATGTTTCAGGGGGATCTTTAATAAATGGTGGATCAACTGTATCTGCTTCTTTAGGATCAACCCCAAAGATTAATACACTAAAATTTCTGATAGGCTCAACAGGACAGCAAACACGTTTTCATGGCATCGAACTAATTGCCCAAGACACCACTTCATCCTCAACCAAAGTACAGATCCAAGTTCCAGCGCAGGATGTTG
>MDSW01212872.1_pt1 | contig 20655 bp, 24 predicted proteins | sample 811171 | NCBI WGS metagenome assembly MDSW01 (sample SAMN05326641, study PRJNA326480) | marine metagenome | isolation source: seawater | place: Atlantic Ocean: North West | collected 2012 | reverse complement strand
CAGTTATCTCCTGTCCGGATACATGAAGAGGGATGCCCGCAGTTCTGAAGCGGCGCTGAAATATCTTCTAGTTGGATCTGCGGCTGCCGCAGTTTTTCTCTATGGCTCATCGCTCCTGTACGGCTTAAGCGGCAGCACAAGCCTTGATGCCATTGGTATCGCCTTACAGACCAGCACGACCCCTTTGGCGGCCCTTGCCTTGGTCTTTGTCTTGGCCACAGTGGCCTTCAAGATTGCAGCTGTTCCGTTTCACCAATGGACTCCCGACGTCTATGAAGGCTCACCAACTCCTGTGGTCGCCTTCCTGTCGGTCGGATCAAAAGCAGCAGGATTTGCTTTAGCGCTTCGCATCTTGGTGGGATGCTTCGGTGCTTTTGATGGTCAGTGGAAACTGCTTTTTACAGTCTTGGCCGTGCTGAGCATGACGCTCGGCAACGTGGTGGCGTTAGCTCAAACGTCGATGAAGCGAATGCTGGCCTATAGCTCCATCGGCCAAGCAGGTTTCGTGATGATTGGCATGGTTTGCGGAACTGAAGATGGCTTCGCGGCGATGGTGCTTTATATGGCGGCTTATCTATTTATGAATCTTGGTGCTTTCGCCTGCATCATTCTGTTCTCAATACGCACTGGCAGCGATCGCATTTCCGATTACGCGGGTTTATATCAAAAAGATCCATTAATTACTCTGGGTCTCAGCCTTTGCTTGTTATCTCTTGGCGGCATACCTCCGATGCTCGGCTTTTTTGGCAAGATCTATCTCTTTTTTGCTGGCTGGGCAGACCACCAATATTTACTCGTTGTCGTTGGCCTGATCACCTCAGTGGTATCGATCTATTACTACATTTCTGTCATCAAGATGATGGTCGTCAAAGAACCTCAAGAAGCTTCTGATGTTGTAAAGGATTACCCAGAGGTGGAGTGGTCATTGCTCGGAATGCAACCCTTGCGTACAGCCCTCATCGGTTGTGTCGCAGTGACTGCAGTTGGAGGAATCTTGTCCAATCCTCTGTTCCAATGGGCCAGTGCCGCAGTCACTGGCACCCCACTCCTACAAGAAGCTATTGCGCTCGCCAATCAACAAGGCATTGGCTGAGCTTCACCACCGCTCAATCCAACCTGTTGCTGAGCTGATTGGGATCAACAAGGTTTATGGCCAGGGTGATCTGAGTGTGAAAGCGCTGGATCAGCTCAATCTCACTGTTCACGATGGCGATTACTTGGCCGTCATGGGTGCAAGCGGCTCGGGGAAAAGCACAGCCATGAACATTCTTGGATGTCTCGATCGACCCACCAGTGGCAGCTACCTCTTGAACGGTGTCATGGTTGAACAACTCGATGACGATGCCCTGGCTGAAGTACGCAACCGTTCACTGGGTTTCGTGTTTCAGCAGTTTCATCTCCTGCCCCAGGCAACAGCCTTGGAAAATGTGATCCTTCCCATGATCTATGCCGGCATTCCTGCAGTGGAACGTCGACATCGTGCTGTTGAGGCCCTGAAACGGGTTGGTCTTGGCAAACGTTTAGACAACAAACCCAACCAACTCTCTGGCGGACAACAACAACGTGTGGCCATCGCCAGAGCGATTATTAACCGTCCTGCTCTGCTGCTGGCTGATGAGCCCACTGGAGCACTGGATTCCAGCACCACAGCGGAGGTTCTGGATTTGTTCGATGATTTGCATGCTCAAGGCATCACGCTCGTCATGGTGACCCATGAAGATGATGTTGCTGCACGTGCTCAACGCATCGCTCGCTTCCAGGACGGCAGGGTGAAGGAGATCTCCAGCAGCGGCAAACCGCTCAGAGTCAACCCCTGAGACCGGAACAATGCAGAAGCAGGAAAGATCACTTTTGATCGCTGTTGTGGAAGACAATCCACGCATTCGTCAGCTTCTTGAAGAAGAAATCTTGGATGAAGGCCATCGAATGCTCTCATTTCCTACCGCGGAAGAGTTCCTGGCAACCTTCGATCAGCAGGCGATTGATCTGGTCTTGCTGGATTTGATGCTGCCTGGCATGGATGGCTTGAGTTGTTTGCAACAACTCACAGAACGTCAATCCACAAACTGCAAACCTCGTGTGGTCATCGTGACCGCCTTAAACGACGACGAAAAACGCCAACAAGCTCTCGCGGCAGGCGCGGAAGATTATGTGCTGAAACCAGATCTCTTTCTGCGACTCCCCGAAATCCTCAATTCGTCTGCTCAAGACTGAGAGGAACGGACACACTCACACGGGTCATCGTGACAACGCTGCCCTTGCTTTCAAGTGTGTCCGTTAACTGCTGATTGAGATGGAGTTCACCACCCCAGGCCTCCACAAGCTGACTGACAAGAGCCAGACCCAGCCCGGGGCCCTCAGCCTCTGAACCATCGCGCTGAGCAAGCCCCCGAGAAAAAGGCATCAGCCAGTTCTGCAAGTCCTGAGGCTCAACGGGTGGCCCATCGGCATAACTAGACAACTCCAAACGACAATGATTATCAGCAATCGAACGAGTGACCTGCAGCTTCACAGGATGCGAATCAGACCCATGTCGCAGGGCATTGTCGAGCAGCTGATCCAAGACGAGCAACAGAGCATTGGCATCAACTCGCACTATCGACAACGACTCACCGGTGGGTGGATCGATCACAAGATGCTTTTGCGACGCATCAGAACACTGATTTTTCCATTGCTGCAGCAACGGGAACAGGGGTTGATCCCTCAAGCCAAGCCAGGCCGAATCAACCTCAAGTCGTGTCATCAAAGACAGATGTTCCAGCAAGCGATGAATCCTGTTCACCTCCTCGCACGCCATGGTCAGCTGTGCAGCCATCCGGCTCGATAAGCCTTTGTCCCTCTGCAAACGAAGAAGACTCCCAGACACAATCGCCAAAGGGGTTCGCAGTTCATGGGTGAGATCCACCATGAAGCGCTGCTGCTGTTGGAGCGCTTGTTGCTCAGGGCTCAGATCCCGAATCGACAGGAGTAAATGGGGAACATGAAGCATTTGGACGGGTTGCCAACGCACCTGCTGAACAGGAGTGAACACTCCTGACGACAGATGAAGCACAAAGCGTCCCTCCCCCATCTGAGAGGGCAGATCACGTTGGGGATGAAGCGGATGATCGGCACCAATCGGCTGGCCATCTTCCGTACAGAAACTGATCAGGCCGGCTAAGTTCCGATTCATCACTTGAATCGGAACACCATCCACAAGCAGAGCGGCTGAGGCTTGATTCGCCCAATGAACATCATGGTTTTCATCCACAATCAACATCGCCTCCACCGCCGCATCAAACGCAACCTGCAGCATCCCCAGCGACTGGCGAAGCTGCTCAACTAAAGGGATTTCAGGTGATGGTGTGGAGGATGACACGTCTGCAAGATGGGCGGTCGGTCAACTCGAACCATCGAGAGGTCGAAGCGTTGCGGCAAAACACCAAGTTCCATCGCTGTTCCGCTCAGCCACAATGAAATGCTCACTATCGATCGATCGGCCGTCTGAACAGAACGTCGCCAAAGTCAACGGATGATTCAGCACCTTGGATACCTCCGTCAATTTGAAACGAGCGAAACCTGCATGATGGGAATCCCGAAATGACGGCGGCAAAATCAAGCCAAGAGATTGACCAAGAAGATCTTCATCCGTCCAGCCGTAGACGTCACGGAAACGCTGATTGATCTCTGTCACCATTCCATCAGCATTGGCTTTGACAAAGGGAAGATCCCATTGTTCACGCAAACGTCTGATCGACTCGAGCGTCCATGATTCAAACGTCTGCATAGGACGTAAATCTCTGCTGCAAGCGTAGAAAGGAAAGAAGCACCGACCAAGAAATTGATTAAACTGGATAAAGGTTCCACAGCCTCGATGGCTTCTGAGTCTCCTCCACGTCTCCGAGTTCTAGTGGTGGATGACGAAACAAAGTTGACGGAACTGCTCAAGCTCGAACTCAATGTCGAGGGCTATGACGTCGATGTTGCCAGTGATGGCGCCAGCGGGTTGATCCGATCACGGACCGAGCCATCACCAGATCTGGTGATCCTTGACTGGAATCTGCCCGATTTCAGCGGCATTGACATTTGCCAACGGATCCGAGCCAGCGGTGTGACGACACCAATCCTGATGCTCACGGGTCACGACGAAATCACCGATCGGGTCAAAGCACTCGATGCCGGGGTCGACGACTATCTGATCAAACCGTTTTCGATCGACGAACTGATGGCCCGGCTCCGAGCGATGCATCGACGAGCCGAATCCTTTTCAGGTGGAGGAAGCAATGAACAATTGCCTCAACAACTGCAAGTTGCTGATCTGGTCATGGACACGCGAACCAGAGATGTCTCGCGAGGTGGCCGAACCATTCAATTGTCCGTCAAAGAGTATGAGCTCCTCAATTTCCTCATGCGCGGAGCAGGACGAGTGCTTGAAAGAGCAGAGATCATGCGTGGTGTTTGGGGTGAGAACTTTTTCGGCGATGACAATCTTCTCGACGTCTACATCCGCTACTTGCGCCAAAAAGTAGAAAGCAAAGATGCCGTCACTTTGATCCACACGATTCGGGGAGTTGGATTCATTCTGCGAGAAGGAGAATCGACTTAGCCTTTGCCAGTTTGAGCTTTCTCGGGACGTTCCAGTGAATGCAAAAGCTGGGCCATCAAGATCGAGACAGCATCATGTTTTCCGTCCTTCATCGTTTTGACGAGATGGGACATATCCAAATCACCGGGATTTTCGGCAAGCCAACCACCACCATTCGGGCGTCTTAGTTCAAAATGAAGATGGGGACCGGTACTGAGACCAGTACTACCGACACGACCAATGACGTCGCCTTGGCTCACCTTTTGGCCAGTCTTGACATACAACTCAGACAAGTGCCCGTATAGCGTCTGACGGCGAGGTGCCTGATGCTCGAGCACCACAGTGATGCCGTATCCACCGGCCAACCCGCTGCTGACAACACGACCAGAGAGAGCAGCCACCACAGGCGATCCCTGTGGTGCCGCAAAATCACGACCAGCATGCATCAGCCAATTGCCCAGAATTGGATGAAGGCGCCAGCCGAAGCCACTACTGGTCACCGCTTGCCCCACCACGGGGAACAACAGCCTGCGATCACCATTACCAGGCCTGGACAAGGGCCGAGGTGTCACGGCAAAAACCGATTCCAAGCTGAAGCTTCCTCCTGATCCGGCAAGAAGGGCTGACACCGGCACCGTCAATGGAGTTGTTAAGGCGCGGACGTTTGCTCTTCTCTGACCCACCCGCCTCAAATCGAGCTGGGACTGTCCCTGAAAATGCACCCTTGGCATTGGCGTTCGTGCTCGCAAAGGCCGGCCAATCCCCGTCTCACACTCACGAGGGGTGAGGGCTCCCTGATCACAGGCCCGCTGAAGATCCTTGGCTGGGACAACAGCGCCAGGCGATGCGTTGATGCCATGCTCAAGTCGTGAGCGCTCCTGAGGCGTGATCACTCGCTTCCGCTCAAGCTGATCCAGAGATTGATCAAAGCTGAGGCGTCCAGACGCAACCGAAGCGTGTTGAACAGGCTTATGAAGAGGCTTCGGCGCCGCCTCAGAGGCCAGCGACCAAATTAGAGGCAGCCAATGCAGCACTGTCAGAAGCCATCAGATTTAAAGCATAAGCATGAATTCCTAGGGTCAGGGCCATCGCAACCAGCGGCTGGTTTGAAAGCCGTGACGCAACAGAAGTGCACCATCAGCAGCGATTCCTTCGATGTCCCAGATCCGACCATCGACAGGGTCTTTCACCCAGTCACACCACAGACGACGCTCCGCCTCAGGCAGACACCAACGTTGATCAAGCGCCATTGATAGGCAGCGATCCAAGGCGAGGAGGAGCTCTCCACCCCAAAATTCAGGTGACCCATGACCTGCTCCAAGGAGCTGCCTCAGGGCAATACCTTCATGCGGCACAGAATTTCCAACGTTGAGACCAACGCCGATCCGGACAAGCCGCAATCGGGGACCACGATGGATCAGACGCGGTAACAGTCCAGCCAATTTGCGACCATCAACAAGCAGATCATTGGGCCACTTGATCTGAATGGTCAGACCCCGTCGTTCAAGACGCTCTGCCATTGATACGGCCAATGCCAAACCAATTAATCCTGCGCTCACTGGTGACTGAGCCACCCAGGGCATAGCGACACTCATCCACAGACCACCAAAGGGTGAAAACCAACGGCGATTCCATTGACCAACAGCCCTGGTCTGACGACCAGCGATCAGGGCACGCGGATGATCAGAGAGCGGTTTTTGACTGAGCCAGTGTGAAAGCAGTGGTTCTGTACTGGAACAGATGGGCACACGACGCACCACCCATGCCTTGGCCGCAAAACCGGCCGCTTGGCGGTACTGGGCCAGAACTGCTCCACCACCGCGCTCACGATTAGGCCATGGCATCAACGGCATCCATCAAACGCGACGCAGCCTGTTCGAGTTCGGGTAACGGTTTCACAAGGGCCATTCGCAACCAGTCCCGACCACCATCACCGAAACCAGAGCCAGGAGTGAGCGCCACGCCACTGCGCTGCAGCAACTCCATGGCAACGCGTTCGTCATTCCACCCCAAAGCGCGAGTGGAGTCTGGTGTAGGCATCCAGAGATAAAGCGCCATTTCCGGACGAGGCACCGACCAGCCACGAGATGCCAGACAATCAACGACACGATCACGGCGCTCTCGATAGATCTGGCAGAGCGTGCTTGGCCAATCAGCACAGACATCCAACGCATGAATCGCACCGCATTGCAACGCCAGTGACTGATTGAAGTCAACGATGGACTTGACCTGTCGCAGGGCCGTAATCAGGGGTTCGGCACCAACCGCAAAAGCCAGTCGAAAACCACCCAGACACCATCCCTTAGACAACGAGAAAAATTCGATTCCCCATTGTTTCCAGCCAGGACTGCGCAGCAGTGTTGGCGCCTCACCATCAAGCGCCAAATCGACATAAGGGTTGTCATGAGCAATCACAACCTCCTGACTCTTGCCACGTTCCATCACGCGATTGAGTAGCTCCTGATCTCCGACACGAGCTGTTGGATTATGTGGATACCCAAAAACAAACAAACGCACCTGGTCCCAAACACTGCTTGGCACGCTGTCCAGATCAGGACGCCAATCTTGGTGCTGATGCAATTTCAGAGGAATCAACTGGGCATCTGCCAGCAACAACCCACCACGATGAGAGGGATAACAAGGATCAAGCAGAAGGGCGGCGTCGCCAGGATCCAACACCGCCAATGGCAAGTGAGCCGTCCCTTCCTGGGAGCCAACGAGGAGCTGCACTTCCCGCTCCGGGTCAACCTCAACGTCAAAGCGACGTCGGCACCAGGCCGCCACCGCGTCCCGAAATGGAGCCGTAGCAGCCAAAAGGCAATAAGCAGAACTAGACGGATGCTCGACCGCTCGCCCCATGGCCTCGAGCACTCCAGCCGGTGGACTCAAATCAGACGAGCCGAGGGAAAGATCGACTAAGTCAAGGGCATCATTCCGCTGGGCAGCGATTCTGTAAGCCTGCTTGTGTTGGTCATTGCGGGCGAAAACACCACTGCCAATTGCGGCAAGTCGCCTAGAAGTGTGCATCCAGGAATGTCTGAAGCTGGGGTTTGGAGATCGCGCCTTCATGGCGCGCCAACTCCTCGCCATCCCGAAGCAATATCAAAGTTGGGATGCCTTGCACTTTGTAGCGGTCCCGAATCAACGGATTGGCATCAACCTCCAATTTGCCCACCGTTAAGCGATCTGAATAGGTTTCAGCAGCCCATTCCATGAGCGGCGCAATCAGTCGGCAAGGGCCACACCATGGAGCCCAAAAATCCACCAAAACAGTTCCAGAAACCTGAAGCACGTCCTCGACGAACCCGGAATCAGTGAAATCGGCAACAGCTTTGGACAAGATCGAAGACGTGAAACAAAGGATCTTATGGAGCCCCGGGGTCCAGCAGAAAGGACAGTCAGAGCTTGTCGATGGATCGCTTCAGACTTTCCAGGTCAGCATCAACCTCCTCGACCTTGACAGGCTTCACATCCGAGGAACTCTCTGCAGCCGGCAGAGCCACCGCTTCTGGACCTCCCTTGAGCTTCTGACGTAGTGATGCCAAATCATCATCAACATCACTGCCACTCTCCAAAGCAGCAAATTGACTTTCTAAATCGGCACCAGCCAGTTCCGCAGCGGCCTGACCGGTCGCTTCCATCGACTCAACCTTGTCCTCCATCCGCTCGAAAGCGGCCATCGCTGAATCGGTGCCGATATTTCCAACAGCGCTCTGAAGCTGTTGTTGAGCCTTTGCCGCTTCGGCGCGGGCTTTAAGCATGTCTTTCTTCGTCTTGGCCTGCGCGATCTTGCCCTCTAAGGCAACCAGGCTCTTCTTGAGCGTCTCGACCTGACCATCCTGTGCTTGAACCTGAGCCGTCAGAGACGTAGCGGTCTCCTCATAGGTTTTACGACGGGTGAGCGCCTCACGCGCCAAATCCTCTTGCCCATCTTTAAGAGCTAGCTCAGCGCGCTGGTACCAAGTTTTGGACTTGGACTGTGCTTCTTCAGCTTGGTTGCGAAGCCTTTTCTGACCCGCGATTGCTAAGGCAACCGCCTGACGCAGCTTCACCAGATCCGCCTGCATGTCCGCGACGGATTGATCCAGGATCTTTGCTGGATCCTCCATGCTGCTGACAGCGGCATTGGCGTTAGCGCGCACCAAGCGGCTTAGGCGATCGAAGAAGCCCATGGTTCAGGAGTGGATCCAGCCTGAGGGTAGCGAGATCCAAGCCGATCTCCCCTTACTCTCGGATCATGGCTGTGGCTCCTGATTCGCAACGCCGTCGCCTGAAGGGCCTGGAACTCCTTCAACCGGCTCCGCACTCACCTCCCGCTCCGCTGAGCGACTGTCTTGACAATCTGCGCAGCGACTGGAGAAAGGGCGGAAGCCTTGCTGGCCTATGGCAAGACTGGCCGGGGATCGCAGGCGATCAACTCGCACCCCATTGCAGACCTTTATCGCTTCATCGTGGAGTGCTGACGATTGGAGCCAGTCATCCCCAGTGGCGTCAAGCACTTCAGTACAACCGTTTGCAGCTCTTGGCAGCTTTAAAGCGTGCTGGACATCCCGTCAGGGATCTTCGAATCCAGCAGCATCACAACCCGGCAAGACCTGAACAGGACAGCGAAGCCAGCATCTGGGCACGCCATCCGAGCCGCATCGATGTGCATGGCATGGGGATCTGTCCCCGCTGTGAACGGCCGTCCCCAAACGGAGAGATCAACCTCTGGCAAGTGTGCGGCTTTTGTCATAGGCAACGTTTCAGCCCATGAGCCTGATTCTTCTTGAGCAGAAGCTGATTTTTCTGCACATTCCTAAATGCGCCGGCCAATCCGTCCAAAAAGCACTTGGGGTTAAGCACCATCATCGCCACCACAAACGCAATGATTTACCGGATGATTGGCAATCATTCCTGCGATTTCCCTTCGTTCGCCATCCGGTCAGCCGCTTTCTCTCAGCCTGCAATTACAACCGACGCGTTGCCCTTCAGACCAAACATCAGCTCAAGAAACTGCCTAGCTCACAACTGAGCCCGACCAAGCGTTACCGCCTGCATTTGGCAGAAAATCGCCCTTCCCTCACCTCCATGGTGGACGACCTACATCGAGGACGATTGCGTCGACTCATCACTTACAAACCTCAATCGTTGTGGTTGCAAGCCGGACAACCGCAGTTCATCGGGCGTGTGGAAAGCTTCGATCAGGATTTCCAAGCATTAATGCGGTTCATCGATCCGAATGGAAAATTTCCTTCACGCCCTCCCCACACCAATCGCTCGGCGAGTTTTTACACAGAGTCTGAACTGAGTGCCGACGATCTACGTCAAATCAAGCGCTATTACGCCGATGATTTCAGGATGACCGGATACGTCAGGACTTCGACTTAACACTGATTTCAAAATCTCTCGGGTCTTGGCACCCGCCAATCGGCTTCAACCCCATCGGCCTCTAACTCCTTTGCGCGACGCTTTAAACGTCGCCGGTCCATTCTCCAAAGCTCGTAGATGCCATATCGACCCAAAACCTCGGGGTTCAAACCAGACCAGTGCTTTTGTTTTGCTGTTCCGCGATCAATCACCATCAGAACCGTCGAGGAAGCATCAGGAGCACTGAGTGGACGACCGCTCCAACCGCGTCGCCGTTCATAAGCGAGGCGATCAACCAGATTGACAAGGGCTCCATCAGATCGTCCCTCGTACAACACCACCTGTCCGGTATGAAAATGCAAAGAAGGTTTCATCGCCCCCACCATGGCAATGGGCTCACCTGAACGACGAACCGTCTTCATTTGTGCCGCAGCTTGTCGAACAGGGACCTGACGCAATTGGTCTCCGAGCTCAGCAATCGGGATTAACGCCGTGATGTGAAACAGGAACAGCGGCATTTGCATGACCAGCAATCGCATGACGCCAGTCCGGTTGAGCACCATGCCCAGGACAACTGCAAGCGAAAACCAAACCGCTGCTCGAAGCACCAAGCCACTTGACATCAGATCAACCGCCAAGGTCGGCATCTCTGGATCATTGATCAGGGGAATCCACTGAGGCGACAGCCAAAAGCCAAGGGCTAGAGCGAAGGTCAGCAGAAGCGTGACGATCCAAGTCAGCGTGAAGAGTCGTCCTCGACCTTTTGCTGCGAACACGATGAGAAGGGAAGCGGCAGGAGTAGCCGGCAGCCAATAGCTAGGGAGTTTGGTAGCTGCTGAGGTGAACAACAGCAAAACAGCCAACAACCAGCAGGCTGCGAACTGATGCAAAGACTGATCAGGAGCAGACCGTCCTCGTGGGATCTCAACGAGACCCAAAAGCAGAAGCGCAGTGAACGGCAAAGCAGCAATCAACATCACCGGACCAAAAAACCACCAAGGCTGAAGGTGGTCATTGACGACCGAGGTGAAGCGCTGAAGATTGTGATACCCAAAAAAGCTGTCCCAGAACGGTTGGCCCTCCACCACCAACTCAGCGACATACCAGGGAAGGCTGATCAAAGCCGTCAGCAACAGACCGGGCAACGGCTTAAGCCGTTGCCATGGCGTCAGCACATCCCAACGAATCGCGGAAAACAGCAACAGGGTGATCCCGCTCAAGACCACTGCAACAGGTCCTTTGGCGAGGACAGCCAGGCCCAAGACCAACCAAGCAGGCCACCAACGCACCCGCTCGGGATCCGCAAAGCGCCGCCACTGAAGAAGCAGGCTGAGGCCAAGAAGTGCGGTGAGCAATGCATCGCTCACAGCCGTCCGACTCCAAACCAGCACCAGTGGTGAAAGAGCGAACGCCAGGGCTGTCGCCAAAGCGGTCTGGCCAGGGCTGGCGTCTTGTCGCTGCGGCCAGCGCAACAACGTATCTGCCAGCCCGAGCATCATTGCCATGCTGGCCAAAGCGGACGGAAGACGTGCGGCGACGCTGCCAAGGGGGTCCCAAACAGCCGCACCTGGAAAGGAATAGCCAAGCGCCATCAACCAGTACACCAGTGGCGGCTTGTCGTAACGAGGCAGCCCGTTCACCCTGGGTGTCAACCAATCACCGGTCTCAGCCATCGCCCGGCCGGCTGCGGCAAATAGCGGCGGTGTTTCATCCGTCACCCCTGTGACACCAACGCGCCATAGGCAAACGATCCCCCCTACAAAGAACACAAGCCACAACACCCGTTGCCGCTGTCGGCTGGACACCACCACCACCCCGACCCCTCACTGCATGGCGGTGATGTTGCCATCCGCCATTAGCCCTGCTCGAATCCAAGCCTCGATACGACGACTCAAGACCTCGTACGTGGCATGGCTCTCAACCCATTGACGACAGGCAAAGCGATCGATGCGATCGCAACGGGTAATCGCCGATTCAAGAGCCACGACATCGTCTGGCGGCACAAGCCAGCCATTCAAGCCCGGTTCGATCAATTCACCAGGCCCACCACGGTCATAAGCGATCACTGGAACACCACAAGCCATGGCCTCGACCACCACATTTCCATAAGCCTCATTCCACTTCGGCGTGTTGATCAAGGCACGGCAAAGACCTAGATCCTGCTGCAGCTCAGGAGTTGCCAGGAACCCTCGCCACTCAATCGTTCCTGATGGAACGGTGGCCTCGACATGCTCTGCATAGGCTTCATCCTCCCGAAATCCCCACACCAACAGTCGATCCCCCAGCGCAGCAGCAGCAGCAGCAGCGTCTTCAAGACCCTTCTCAGGAGCAATTCGGCCGGCCCAACCCAATGGACCTCCACCTTTGGGTTGAAACACGTAATTGGTCACATCAAAGCCATTCCCCACCACAACGGCAGGAGCTGGCAAGCTGAAATCAGCAGCCTGACGTCGCGTGTGAAACGCGAGGCGCCGGTCATCCCAGCGACCAAGTGTTTCGATGGCCTCACGCATCACCTCGGTGACGGCACCCATGCTGATCAGGTGAAACAAGCGCTGAGGCAGAAAAGGAGTGATCCAAAGCGGCAGCCAGTCGTAGCCAAAATTCAAAACAGCATCGGCATGGGCCGACCGCGACAACGCTGCCTGCCAAAGCTGCGGCAACAAGCTATGTCGAGGCATAACAACAGGGGCGTCGGAGTTTGCGTGCTGCCAACTCGGCTGATCCTCCCCATCTACTTCCACAAGGGCCACATCACTGCACCCTCTGGGCAGTTTCGAGCCACGGCCAGTGACAACAGTTAGTCGATGCCCGCGTTCCACCAACCCCTGGATCACTGAACGAAAGGTCAGTTCGACACCGCCACCACGGCCACTACCAAGACAACCGATCGGAGTATTCACCAGCACCAAATCCAGCCGCGAGTCCGTCATGACTCCAGCCTGCCGACGGGCTCCCACAAACGCCTCCTCTGGCTGACACAAATCACCGATAACAGCACCATGACAACACCAATCCACTGAAGTGGTTCAAGCCGCTCCCCAAGGAACATTCCGCCCGTGGTGAGTGCAAAAACAGGTGTCAGGAAGCCCAGACTGCTGAAACTCGTTAGATCACTGCGATTGGCAAACCAAAAAAACAAGCCATACGCCAGTGCACTACCCAAGACGCTGGCGTAGATCATCCGCGCCCAATCGAGTCCGGACCAAACTGGAAGAAAGAAACCATGGCTGAATTCAGCAATGATCAAGAGAGGTAAACCTCCGATCAACATGTGCCAACCCGTGATCGCAACTGGATCGCTGTAGCGAGATGCAAAGCGGATCAGCACGGTGCCAAAGGCCATCGCCAGCGCTGCAAAAAGCATCGTGACTTCTCCTGGCTGAAGAACCTGGCTGACCACGGGCAGGTCTGGGAATAGCCACCAATGACCAAGCAGTTCAGCCGGCACACCCAAACAAAAAATTCCGGCAAGGCCGCAACCAAGACCGACCCAGCCGACAGGATTAATCGATTCAGCAAACAGCGCCCGAGCCAATAAGGCAACCACCAATGGTTGGCAATCGATCAGCACAGAGCCAAGCCCAGCCCCTGTCCCTTCCAAACCATGGGCCAACAAGCCTTGAAACAAACAAGCATCAATCAGGGTGAACAGGGCAAACCAGCCCAAATCGCGCCGATCAATCGCCAGACGGCGACCGCTGAACACGACCCAACCCAGCAAGGCAGCACCAGCCGGAAGCAGCCGCAAACTGGCAACCAACCAGCTACCACCTGAGGAGAGCAAAGGCGCCATCGCAGTCATCGCCGTTCCCCAGAGCACAAACGGAAGCACCATCAGGAGCCGAAGGCGGATGACGGACATGGAAGACGGCAAGAGGAGCCTTTTTTAAGATCCAGATTCCAGCAGACGCAAAGCATGTTCTGGCCCTGGCGCCGCAAATCCCGCCGTCGGATGGCACGCGTCGTTCTGGATGGCCCCATTACCGGAAGCACACGTCAAAGGGTGTTGAAGGCACTGCAAGAGGTCGAAGAGCGTGAATTCCCAGCTTTATTGCTTCGGATCGATAGTCCTGGGGGAACCGTCGGTGACAGCCAAGAAATTCATGCAGCTCTCCTCCGACTGCGAGGGAAGGGATGTCATGTCGTCGCAAGCTTCGGGAACATTTCTGCCTCCGGAGGTGTCTACATCGGTGTGGCCGCTGAGAAAATTGTCTCCAATCCAGGCACGATCACAGGCTCGATCGGGGTCATTCTTCGAGGCAACGACTTATCCAAATTGTTTGAGCGGATTGGAATCCGCTTCGACACAGTGAAAAGCGGCTTGTTTAAAGACATCCTGTCGCCGGATCGCCCTCTCAGCGACGCGGAGCGAGAGCTGCTGCAGCAATTGATTGACAGCAGCTACAACCAATTCGTCGGTGTTGTTGCAGAAGGTCGAGGCCTGAGCGAAGAGGTTGTTCGCTCCTTTGCAGATGGTCGTGTCTTCAGCGGCGCCCAAGCCAAAGATCTTGGCCTGGTGGATGAGTTGGGAGATGAAGAGCATGCCCGCCGCCTCGCCGCACGTCTGGCTGAGCTCGATGAAGAAGATGTTCGACCGGTCACTCTGGGCAAGTCCCGCCGGAAAATCTCTGATCTTCTACCCGGCTCCAGAGTGATGAACCAGCTTGGAGAGCGACTGAACTTAGAACTGATGGGTAACGGCCAGATTCTCTGGCTGTATCGACCATGAGTGACTCCGGACTGCGATTGATTGGCCTACGAGGAGCAACCCCCTGCCCCGCCAATAGTGTTTCGGCCATTGAGACAGCTGTCGCCGCGCTGATCGACGCCCTTGTGGAGCGGAACAATCTCATTCCAGAACGCATCGTTTCACTCACGTTTTCCGTAACAACAGATCTCGATGCCTGTTTCCCGGCAGCCGTTGCCCGTCGGAGAGAAGGATGGGAGTCCGTGGCTCTTCTGGACTGTCAACAAATGGCTGTCGCAGGGGATCTCAAGCGATGCATCCGTTTGCTCGCTCATGTCTGGATTCCTGACGATCACCTCCCCTGTCACCCCTACCTCGAACAGGCCAGCTTGCTGCGCCCAGACAGACTCAGTCACGACTGACAGCTCGGGCGCCGGCCCATCGCATCGTCTGACCGGCATTGGACTCAGGAGAATCTCCTTAAATTCATCCTGGTCAAGATGCATATTTTTTCGAAAAACGCACTTCGACGCAATGTGTTGATCGGAACAGCCGTAGGAACGCTGGCGACAACGAGCGCCTTCATTGGATTAGCCCCTGACAAAGCACTGGCCCAAGGAACCCCTGGCTTGCTCGAATTTCGTTGGGATTCCGATCGCGACTACCGCAAGTTGTATTACTACCAAACGTCGACCGTGCCCAATGACCGTGCCGAGTGGTACTTGACCCTGCGTGCCAAAGATCGCAAAACCGCTTTTATGAAACTAACGGTGACGGTTCCGGATTACTTCGATTCCAAACTCAAACCCAATCGCATGACCCTATGCCGTGTCACAAAAGGCAGCATGCTGAGTCGGTCGCGCTGTTTGGAAGAGGTTCCAGCCACTATCGAAGTGAATCAAAAGCAAACGGCGATCGAAATCTTTCCTGATCAGCCCGTGTCCGTGGAGGGGGACTATGCCCTGCGCATCAAAATGTTTAACCCACAAGGGCAGCGGATGTACCAGTTCAATGCTTTGATCCAAGCCCCTGGAGACGTTCCCATGTCTGGCTACGTCGGCAGTTGGTTGGTTGACATGGACTGACTGGTAAGTTCTTTGATTCCGTACGGCCGCCGGACGCCACACAACAGAAATGTCAAAACGCACCCTTGGAGGAACGAGTAGGAAGCGCAAGAGGGTCTCCGGTTTTCGGGTCCGCATGCGTTCCCATACCGGGCGACGCGTCATCCGTACACGGCGGAAGCGTGGCAGGACCCGCCTTGCTGTTTAGGCATCCGCCTCTCGGCATCACTACTTGGAAATGGCTCTGCCCGCTTCGATGAGACTGAGAGGGCAGCGCTGTTTCAACAGACTGCAACGCTCTGCCAAAAGGCATCACGGCCAAGCCATGGTGTTGCGCGTCATGCACGGGGATTGTTCTTTACTCAGGCCAGTCTTGAGAAACATGACACCGGAACGTTGTCGATGTGCAGTGGTGATCAGCAACAAAGTGAGCAAGCGATCAGTCCGCCGCAATCGGCTGCGACGCTTGTTTCACGATCACTTGCGCTCGCACCTTGAACATCGCTCTGACCTTGCTGGAATCTGGCTGTTGATCAGCCTGAAACCTGGGGCAGCAGCTCTACAGCCCTCGCACTTGCTCGAAGAATGCGACAGTCTTCTTCAATTCGCCGGACTGGACACGCATGACAGTCACATCCACTGAAGAGGTTCACTACGAGGGTGGCCCCGCTCGTGGCGATTTGATCTTCAATATCCTCATGGGCTTTACTCTGATCGCTCTTCCTTTCACGGTCGGGGCGATCGTTCGGGCCATTTGGCTGCGTTTCCGCATTACCAGTCGACGTGTCTCAGTGACTGGTGGCTGGATGGGCAAGGACAAGACTCAGGTCGTCTACAGCCAGATCGATGAAGTGCGCTGTGTTCCCCGTGGCTTCGGCGGCTGGGGTGACATGGTGCTGGTGCTTAAGGATGGCGCTCGTCTCGAACTGCGTTCTTTGCCCCGTTTCCGAGAGATGGAGGCTTACATCCTCGAACGCATGACTGAACGCAGATCCGCTGCCAACAACAAGTCAGTCGAAGGCTTTGCTGCTTGAAGCCCCTGTTGTTGCACACTGGCTGAACAACGACTCCAACCCACGGGACCTCCATCGTGATCGGGTACATCTCTGACAACCTGCTGATCCCGATCCTGGATTTCTTCTACGGATTGGTTCCCAGTTATGGACTGGCGATCGTGGCACTGACCTTGGTGATCAGAGTCGCCCTGTATCCGCTCAGTGCCGGCTCGATCCGCAGTGCGCGCCGCATGCGCATCGCTCAGCCAGTGATGCAAAAAAGGCAGGCGGACATCAAAAGCCGCTACGCCAACAATATGCAGAAGCAGCAAGAGGAACTTGGCAAGGTCATGAAGGAGTTCGGCAGTCCCTTAGCGGGATGCCTACCTCTGCTGGTTCAAATGCCAATTCTGTTTGCTCTATTTGCAACCCTGCGTGGTTCACCCTTTGCGGATGTCCCTTACAACGTGAATCTCAAGGTTCTTCCGTCCGATCAAATCGCTGCGGTCGAACCAAAACCGTTCAGCAGTGCGAGTCACTCAATTTTTATCGGTGAAACGGATCACGTTCCCGTCATTGCGAGCCTTCCACGCGGTACCAAAATTGGCGTGGGCGATCAGGCCACGATCAAACTGCAAACCAAGGATGGGCGTCCGTTCTCCGACGTCCTCAACGATGTCGATGATCCATCCCGTTTCTCCCCCCGATGGAGCCTGACGAAAGGGGAAGGTGTGGTGAGCATCACTGACGATGGATCCGTCACTGCTATCACCCCAGGCGATGCGACCGTAGAAGCCAAAATTCCAGGTCTCGCGGCTCGTAGTGGTTTCCTTTTCATCAAGGCACTAGGCCAAGTTGGTTTCTATGCCGATGGAGCGATTAATTGGGACATCGCAATTTTGGTCGGAACCTTTGGCTTAACCCTGTTTTTATCCCAGCTGCTTTCTGGGATGGGCATGCCCGCAAATCCTCAGCAAGCCACGGCCAACAAGATCACCCCGTTCATGATTACCGGGATGTTCCTGTTTTTCCCTCTGCCAGCTGGTGTGCTGCTCTACATGGTGATTGCCAACATCTTCCAGGCCTTACAAACCTTCCTCCTTTCACGAGAAGCACTTCCCGAAAACCTTCAAAAAATTCTGGATCAACAGATCGCCCAGCAGGCGGCAACAGCGTCAGCTTCAGGAACGTCTGGCACGAGTTCATCCCGTCTTCCATTTGAGCCCAAAGGCGGAAAATGATTAAGGGCCTTGAGCCAGTGCCCCTCAAAGATCTCAGAGCTCTCGGCGCTCCAAAGCAATGGATTGTTGAGGGGCATCTGGAGACCCTTCCCTCCCTAACCCCGGTCCGAGGCCATCTCACAGCAGAACACCGTGGCAACGTGCTTGCCGTTGAAGGGGTTCTGCAAACGATCGTCACGCTGAGCTGCGATCGTTGCCTTGGTCAGTTCAACCAACAGATCACCAGCAAACCTGCCGAGTTGATTTGGCTCGGCGTCACCCTGCCCGGCGACGAACCACTGCAAGCCGAAACAGACATTGAACACGTGAATGGGTGGGTTGAGTGTCTCGACCCTCGTGGCTGCTTCGATCCGGAACAGTGGGTTTTTGAACAGCTCAATCTTCAGCTCCCTGTGGTCAATTCCTGCGGTGATCACTGCCCTGGCCCAGCGATTCCTTTGACGGAACGTCAAAACAACGTTTTGGATGAGGAGGCTGATCCGCGATGGGCCGTCCTGCGCCAGCTCCGCGAACCATGAGCATTAACCAGTGGAGTGATCATCTCGACCTGTTGATTCGATCGCGAACACCACTGATCTGGATTCGGAGCAGTGAGGAGGATCGCGTCGCGTCGCTCGTCGAGCAGGCCTCTAAAAGGTTGCAACGCCGGCTCGCCTGTTGGGACTTCATCGAGGGCCTCAGCGGCGTCCTCAATACCAATGGACTGGGAAGCCGACAACCGATGGCGGTCTTGGAGTGGCTCCAGAAACTCGATGCCAACAGTCCAACCGTTCTGCTGGTGAAAGATTTTCATCGCTTTTGCGAGGACCCCGGCGTCGCCAGGATGTTGCGAAATCTCAACAACAGCCTGCGTCGCTCTCCCCACACTCTTGTGTTGTGTTGTGGCAGCTGGACGCCCCCCGCGGATCTCGATGAAGCCCTCACATTGCTAGACCTGCCTCTGCCAGATGCTGATGACCTACGCCAACTCATCGGCAGCATCAGTTCCAGCAGTGGAAGTTCTCTACAGCCTTCAATTCTCGAGGACCTCACCCAAGCGTGTAGCGGGCTCAGCGAAATGCGGGTCAGGCAAGTGGCAGCGAGAGCTCTCGCACGCCGTGGCCGCCTCGGCCCCGAGGACCTCGAGGAGGTTCTCGAGGAAAAGCGTCAGGCGGTTGCCCGCAGCGAAGTGCTGGAATTTTGCGCGACAGAGAGCGGCACCGAAGCGATCGGTGGGCTTGATGCGCTGAAGCACTGGTTGGAGCAACGTCACCGAGCCTTTTCGGAAGAAGCACGCCGCTTCGGTCTTCCACGTCCACGAGGCGTCTTGCTCATTGGCCCTCAAGGCACCGGCAAATCAATGACGGCCAAAGCGATTGCCCGCAACTGGTCAATGCCTCTCTTGAGATTGGATGTAGGACGACTCTTCGCCGGTCTTGTCGGCGCCAGTGAAGCTCGCACGCGAGAAACAATTCAGCGTGCTGAAGCTATGGCTCCATGTGTGTTGTGGATTGATGAAATCGATAAAGGTTTCGGTGGCGATGGCCGCAGCGACGGTGGTACCACCCAACGCGTTCTAGCCAGCGTCTTGACATGGATGGCAGAAAAAACCTCACCAGTTTTTGTGGTTGCAACGGCCAATGGCGTGGATCGCCTTCCTCCCGAATTGCTGAGGAAAGGAAGATTCGATGAAATTTTTCTACTCGAGCTACCCAGTACTGAAGAACGTTTGAGCATCCTTACCCTCCATCTCGCCCGACGGAGGCCAGGCGTGACCTTACCCCTCGAAACAGTGGTCAGTCGCAGTGCAGGATTTTCTGGGGCTGAGCTCGAGCAAACCGTGATTGAAGCGATGCATCTCGCCTTTGCCGAAGGTCGGGAATTAAATGAAACAGACCTGATTCGAGCAGCATCCCAATTAATTCCCCTATCACGAACTGCCCATGAACAGCTGGAAGCCCTCAAGCAATGGGCTTCCGGAGGACGTGCCAGGCCAGCCTCCATTGCGGCAAGTAACGAACTCTGACGCGGCGTAACGAAGCCCGGGAATGATGAAGACTGGATTAAGCCAGATCTCTACGGTCCACGAAAGAGCGATTGATCTGTGGAGCGCCAAAAAGACATCAGCACACAACTTTGCGTCGCTTGCCTGGGAGCTGGGGTGATTACAACCATCGCGGTTGCTCAGGGCCAAAGCCCGATTACGGCACTCGGGATCACGATCTTCTCCGCAGTCGCAGCTGTAATGCTCGGCCAGGTTCTCTGAAGCGGCCTGCCATAGGCTGCCGGCTCCGCCGAAATTGGAACTGTGCTCGACCAGCGCCTTGTGCGTGAAAACCCAGATGCAATCTCAAGCCAACTGGGGCGGCGAGGCAAGACCGTTGACTTAACGCGGTTGCAATTGATGGCGAAACAACAGCGCCAGCTTGAGGAGGAGCGAAGCATTCTTCAAGCAGAGGGCAACCGCGTCGGCAAGGACGTGGGCCATCGAATCAAGTCGGGATCAGATCCCAAAGGCGATGAAATCGCAGATTTGCGGCATCAGGGCAATGTGATCAAGCAAAAAGTGGCGGTGCTGGAAGACGAGGAAAAAAAGCTCAATGCTCAGCTTCGCGACCAACTCCTCACATTCCCAAATCTCCCGTCACCGCATTGCCCTGACGGCAAAGATGAGAGTGACAACGTTGAAGTGCGCCGCTGGGGAACACCCCGCGAAGAGACGGGACTCGAAGAACATTGGCAGATCGCCGAGCGTCTCAAGCTGTTCGAATCT
>MDSW01193494.1_pt1 | contig 20659 bp, 13 predicted proteins | sample 811171 | NCBI WGS metagenome assembly MDSW01 (sample SAMN05326641, study PRJNA326480) | marine metagenome | isolation source: seawater | place: Atlantic Ocean: North West | collected 2012 | reverse complement strand
TTTCTGAATTAGTGGAGTACATCCGGAGGGATTCGAACCCCCAACCCTCGGTTCCGAAGACCGATGCTCTATCCAGTTGAGCTACGGATGCATGTGTGAATCTGTTGTAAAAATATCAGCAACTGACGTAATGTCAAGAGTGGGTAAGCATTAGTTGGTAACGCGTCGCGGGACATAGGCGTGATCACGCTTCCGTAATACTTCAGCCTTGATAATCTTGTCAGGCTGCGCTTTAGGATCTGGTTTCTCTGGATTGATCTTTGTGATCTCTTTAACAATATCCAAACCCTTTATCACTCTACCAAAGCATGTGTGCTTTCCATTCAGATTCGCGGTAGGCCGAAAGGTAATGAAGAACTGAGATCCTCCGGTGTTCGGTCCGCCATGTGCCATCCCCAGCGAACCGGCAAAGAAATTCCGGTAATCATTACGCGTTAGACATTCGCAATAAATTCGATATCCAGGGCCACCAGTGCCATCGCCTTTGGGACAACCGGTCTGAGCCATAAAGTTCTGTAGTACACGATGGAATTTCAGCCCGTCGTAATATCCCTGTTCGACCAGGTTGATAAAGTTCCCGACAGTTTCGGGAGCTTCATTCTCGTATAGTTCGATATCGACTTCACCCTTGCTGGTAGTCAGTCGCACTCGGGGTAAATCATCAGCTTCTACTTCTGCTGTGCGAAGTTTAGATTCAGTGTCCCATAGCTTGGCATAACCTTTTTTGATTTCGCCGTAGTAGTTTCTTCCCATTTGAGAAATCTCGCCTACCTGCTCGGCACGAATAAATGCTTTTTCAGCTTCGGCAAATTTGTGATTAGCGAATCGGGAAATGCCGATCATATCGTGTAGCTTGCGTTCCGTACTCCCTGCTTCAAACATGGTGACACTAATATGCTCGCACGTTTTGTAATCATCAGCCAGCAATGCTTCCCCTGCCAGTTCGATCAACATCCGTACCAACGCTCGGTCGCGTGTTTGAGGATTTTCCACATAAGCAGCCAGTGCAGCAGAACGTAATTCCGGGAACAGGACGTCCCCTTTGGAAACGATCTCATCCCATTGTTTCCGAATGGCTGGAATTTGCGACGGTTTGGCGTCGTTGAACTCAGAACGCAATTGTTGCAGATCTTTAAGCATCTGTTTCCATTCGTTCAGCTTAGCTTCATAGGCTGTGCGTGCCGGTCCGGCCTCTTCCTGCTGAAGGGCTGTGGCGGACATGTTAGGACTGGCAAACGTCAGAATGACTAAGCTTGTCAGGGTTGCGAGGAAACAACTAAGGAAGAATCGATTTTTCATGGTCGACCTAAGTGACTATTAAAACACAATAAATGGAGTGATTTACTTTCTAAAGCCTAGCACTTTTTCAGTTGTTGGCAGCTGTTGTTATACGAACAAACGGAAGTCTTGCCCATAGGACCGTCATCATCGCTACGTCTGGAATATCTTACGCACTGAATCACCAATTGGGTCACTACCCAGTTAGAGATTCAGTGGCTAGGCTGAACAGCATGAATCGTCGTCACAAAAAGACAAACCGGGACCGCCGAGCCAAAGGGGCAAAAGAGTCTGCCTCTCAAACCAAATTGAGAATCATCGGTGGCCGATTGGGAGGTCGCCAAATTCAATACAGTGGAGACCAACGCACTCGCCCGATGAAAAATCGAGTGCGTGAGGCGATGTTCAATCTGGTTGGCCCCTGGGTGAAAGGCACATACACCATTGATCTGTTTGCCGGCACTGGCGCGGTAGGACTCGAGTCTGTGAGTCGAGGGGCCCTTGGAGCTACGCTGGTGGAAAAACACTTTCCGACGGCTCGAATAATACAGGACAATGTGCGTAGTCTCGGAATTGAATCGACGGTAGATGTTGTCTCGGGGGATGCATTTCATTGGCTCGATCATCGCATGGAAACCCAATTTCATCCTCCGGAAGGCATCCCCTGGAGCATGTTTTTTTGCCCGCCGTATGACTTTTTCATTGAGCGTCAGGAGGAGATGTTACGCATGATTCGAATCATGATGGAACGGGCTCCGCAGGGTAGTCATGTCATCGTAGAAAGCGATACGCGATTCAGTCACGAATTACTGCCAGACCCGGAACAATGGGACGAGCGAAAATACCCTCCTGCCGTGTTGATGCTGAAACAGAACCAAGTGGACATTTAGACGCTTAGACAGTTGGGATGTTGATGAGTTGGGTGATTGGGCTGTTTGGAAGGTGGAAAATCGGTCCATTTAGGTAATTTAGAGGCGCGATAATTCCCCAATTTTTTATGGTTTAAAAAGCAAATAAATATTTGCATTTGTTCGCTACGACTTACAATGCAATTTCACAGTTTTAGATACGGATAACAGAAAGAGTTTATTTGTCCGGTCAAAAACATATTTTTAAAGATGAGAAAGAGAAGAGAAGCATGCCCCAAGGCAAAATTAAACGACTAGTAGCAGATCGCGGATTTGGATTTATTGAAACTGACGGAAATGACGATCTGTTTTTCCACCTGAGCGCTTTAGACGAAGGCGTTAGCTTTGAAGAGTTGGCAGAAGGCGACGTATTGGAATACGAAGTCGGAGAAACTCCAAAAGGCAAACGTGCTGAAAACGTTCGCAAAGCCTAACCAATATTTAATACTAACTCACCCGTTCCTCTGAATTGGAACGAGTAAGTTAAGTTTGTCTCCAAGGTGAGCACTGTTGTAGAGCCATTGCTCGTTAACAGTGAAAATTTTGAGACGGCGTTCCGTGTTGGAACCATTCCGGCGCGGACAAAGCCACTTATCCACTTGGCCATTGAATCAAGACTTTGGCAGTTTGGGTAAGTGGCTTATTGTTTATAGGTTGAACTGTGAATGCTCCCACTTGTCGAGCTGAAAAACTCTGTCTAGGATGCATGTTTACCTGTTTTCTAAAGCTGCAAAGTAATAGCGAATACAACTATGCGTCACGTAATCTCAGCCCTGGTACAGAACGTTCCCGGCGTGCTTGCTCACGTTTCTGGGATGCTCGCGTCCCGAGGGTTTAATATCGACTCATTAGCAGTCGGTGCCACCGAAGACCCGACTCTTTCCCGGATGACATTTGTCGTGGTTGGTGGAGATAGCGTGCTGGAACAGGTGGCAAAACAGCTTGAGAAAATTGTGACAGTGGTTCAGGTAACTGATATCAGTGCCTTTGCTCACGTCGAACGCGACCTAATGCTTGTCAAAATCAAAGCTGAGTCGGGAACGCAACGATCTGAGATTCGTGAATTAGTTGACATCTTCCGAGCGAAAATCGTGGATGTTGGTCAGTCCGAATTGATGGTTGAGATTTCCGGACGGGAATCCAAATTGGAAGCATTTATCGAACGTGTTCGCCCCTTTGGTATTTCAGCGTTGTCTCGTACCGGTCGAATCGCCTTAATCCGTAGTGATTCATTGGCTTCGACTGACGAAGGTGACGAATAATCTGAGCCGCTGATGCTCAGTGACTCTTAGATAGTAACAAGATCCCAAATTAATAATTGTTTGTGAAAGAAGGTAACCTTCCATGGCAGCCCAAATTTATTACGACAACGATGCTGATCTTTCCCTGTTGAAAGATAAGACAATCGCAATCCTCGGTTACGGCTCGCAAGGGCACGCTCAGGCTCAGAACCTGCGTGACAGCGGATGTAACGTGGTTATTGGTCAACGACCCGGAAGTGCAAATTATGATCTGGCGGTAAGCCACGGTTTTGAACCAGTTTCTTTGGCAGAAGCAACCCAACAGGGTGACTTGGTCAACGTCCTACTCCCCGATGAAGTTCAGGGTGACATTTATCGCGACCAAATTCGTGATAATCTGAGCGAAGGTAATATCCTGATGTGCTCGCACGGATTCAATATCCACTTTGGACAGGTGAGTCCGCCGGCTGGCGTCGATGCTCTCCTGGTAGCCCCTAAAGGCCCAGGACATCTGGTTCGTGCAGAATATGAAAAAGGTGGCGGCGTTCCAAGTTTGATCGCATTGAGTGATGGTGCCAGTGAAGAAACCAAAGCATTGGGATTAGCTTACGCTAAAGGCATTGGTGGAACTCGCGGTGGAGTAATCGAAACTTCCTTCTCCGAAGAAACCGAAACAGACCTCTTCGGTGAACAGGTAGTGCTCTGTGGCGGTGTCAGCGAATTGGTGAAGATGGCTTTTGAAACTTTGGTCGAAGCTGGTTACCAACCCGAAATGGCTTACTTCGAATGTCTGCACGAATTGAAACTGATCGTGGATTTATTCTACGAAGGTGGTATCAGCTATATGCGATACAGTGTTTCGAATACAGCAGAGTACGGTGACTATATGACCGGCCCTCGAATTATCACCGAGGAAACTCGAACTGAAATGCGTAAGGTACTGAAAGAAATTCAGGAAGGCGTATTCGCCAAAAACTGGATTTTGGAAAACAAAGGTGGGGCGGCTAACTTTAAGAGCCGTCGCCGAATCGACAAAGACCATGAGCTGGAAATTGTCGGTCGCCGCCTGCGTAAGCTGATGACTTGGATTGATGCCAAAGAGTATTAATCGAGAATACGCTGATGAAACAGAAAACGGAGTTTCCTTGAGGCTCCGTTTTTTCTTGCGCTATAGACCAATGTTGACTCTGTCGAGTTTACTCTTTCACACACTTAAGCTTTGTAGTCACGTCAATCACGATGGATACGTTCCTGAATAGTTGATTCACAATTTTGGTAATCAGGGTTAATATTGAGAAATAGCTTTCAAGTAACGGGAACTCTCCATTGACTGAATCGAAGTCTAATTCTAACTCGATAACATTACGGGTACTCGATGGCGTGGATCGGGGGCGAGTCTATCAAGACCTCGAATTGCCACTGACCATCGGACGTGAAGAAGGGAATGGAATCCAGCTTAACGATGAGCGGATTAGTCGTTTTCATGTCAAACTGCAGCAGGATCATGAGCAGATCGTTCTGACGGATCTCGAGAGTACCAACGGCACTAAAGTCAATGGCGAGGAAGTTCAGATAAGGATTCTTCGATTTGGTGATTTAGTGTCGGTCGGTAGAAGTGTCTTGTTGTTTGGTTCACGCGAGCAGATTGCCAGTCGTCTTCAAAATATCCGAACGGGCGATTCGGTGGATGGCGAAGAGGACAATACCGACGAGTCACTTGCTTCTAAACCAGACTTAGGTTTTGAGTTGAATTACGAAGACTCACGTGAAATCCAGGCGGCTCTCCATATTCTTGACCCGCCCGAGATTCCGCATCGGCTTTCACCAGGACAGGCTGCTCAACTCGCCGAAGTTCTTGAATTTGTTCACAGTCGTCTACGTTCTCTGATGAATTCGGCTACCAAACTGGATGCCGATACGATGGCTTTGAATTATCGTAAATGGCAAAGCTTGATCGACCTACAATCCCGTATTGCTGAATACATCCGTAGCATTGGCGAACCAGAAGAATAGAAACGGTTAGACAAGTGCATGTCCATTTGTTCTTCGATTCTATCTGCTCTAAAATGAATGGTTCAACAGGATTGCTCTTCAAAATTGACTTGGGAAAAGGATGCCCATGGGTACCCGGCCGTTTACTCATCTTCATTGCCACACACACTACAGCCTGCTCGACGGTGCTTCCAGTATTCCTAAGTTGGTGAGCCGTGCAAAAGAGCACGGTTTTAATTCGCTGGCGATTACCGACCACGGGAATCTGCATGGTGCCTTACAGTTTTATCAGGAATGCAAAAAAAACGACATCAATCCAATCATCGGATATGAAGCTTATATCGCTCCGGGGAGCCGTTTTGAAAAATCCGGCGGTATTCGCGACTCTAACTATCATCTCACGCTGCTTGCTCAAAATCGAACGGGTTTCAAGAATCTGGTCAAAATGGCATCCCATGCGTATCTGGAGGGATTCTACTTTAAGCCCAGAATTGATAAGCAACTATTGGAAGACCACAGCGAAGGGATTATCTGTCTTAGCGGCTGTGTGTCCAGTGAATTCAATCAGGCGATCCTCAAAGGCTATGGGGATATTCCGAATTTAGACAAAGCGATAGAAGCGTCGAAATGGTTCGAGTCACTTTTTGGAGACCGATATTTCATCGAAGTCATGAATAACGGGATTGAGATTCAACGCATGGCGCTTGAAGGGGCAGTAGCGGTGGCGAAGAAACTCGGCACTCCGGTTGTCGCCACCAGTGATTGTCACTATGTGGACCCTCAGGATGCGGAAGCTCAGGATGTGATGCTTTGCATTAATACCGGGCGTTTCCGGACAGATACGTCCCGTATGAAAATGGATGGGAACGAATACTATCTGAAGAATGCTGAAGAAATGTACCAAGCATTCCCAGGTATGGAGGATGCTGTTTCAAGAACTCATGAAATCGCAGATACCGTCGATATCGACTTAGAACTTGGCAAACGCTATTTCCCATCCTTCAAGCTTCCTGACCAGCGTGATAGCACACAGTATCTGCGGGATTTGTGTGAGCAGGGTTTACGGGAGCGTTATGAAGGCGATTCTGAAATGGTTAGCGCAGAGGGAGTCCTGGCAGAGGTTGTGCAAAAGCGGCTTGATCGGGAACTAAGCGTCATTGAAAAACTGGGCTTTGATGATTACTTCCTGATTTGTTGGGACTTTGTCGTCGTAGCTCGTGAACGCGGTATTCCGGCGACCGCACGTGGAAGTGGTGTCGGAGCGATTGTTTGTTTCGCGCTTTACTTAAGCCATGTTTGTCCGATTAAGTATGACTTACTGTTCGAACGGTTTTTGGATGAGAATCGACTCGAAGCTCCTGATATCGATATCGACTTTTGTAAAGACCGTCGTGGGGAGGTGATTCAGTACGTCAAAGAAGAGTACGGCGAAGCCAACGTTGCACAGATCGGTACCTTTGGAACGCTTGCAGCCAAAGCTTCTATCAAGGACGTGGGTCGCGCTCTGGGAATCCCGCTACACCGAGTCAATCAGATTACAGGCATGGTTCCAGAGGAGTTGAAAATCACCATCAGTTCGGCTCTCGACAAAAGTGCAGACCTGAAAATGGTGTACGACTCAGATCCTGAGATCCGAGAAATGCTGGATCTGGCGATGCGGATTGAAGGCCTGGCTCGTAATGTGGGAACGCATGCGGCCGCTGTAGTGATTGCCGACGAACCATTGACCGAATACGTTCCGCTATGCCGCGTTTCCGGTAAAGAGGATGTGATTACTCAATGGTCCATGAATGATGTGGAAGCCGCGGGACTTCTAAAGATGGACTTCCTGGGCTTGCGCAACCTGACCATCCTACGTATCGCTGTCGACCTGATTGAGCAAACGACCGGCGAACGTATCGATCCTCTGAAATTCCCGTTAGACGATAAAGAAACCTTTGCGTTGCTATGTCGTGGTGAAACGAAGGGTGTGTTTCAGCTTGAATCAGGTGGGATTCGCGACCTGTTGCAACGGATGAAGCCAGATCACTTTTTGGACATCATTGCAACCAACGCGTTATATCGCCCCGGTCCTCTCGAAGGGGGAATGGTGGATGACTACATCGCCGTCAAACACGGACAAAAGGAAGCGACTTACGAGCATCCGGTGCTGAAGGATATCCTGGAAGAGACTCACGGCGTGATGGTCTATCAGGAACAGGTCATGCGGATTCTAAACCGACTTGGCGGAATTGAGCTGGCCAGTGCGTACACCTGTATTAAAGCGATCAGTAAAAAGAAAGAAGCCATCATTCAGGCAAACCGCGAGGACTTCCTGAAGGGAGCAGTGGAGCAAGGGCTTTCACAAAAAGTAGCTGAAAACTTTTGGAATATGATCGTCAAATTTGCAGGGTACGGTTTTAATAAAAGCCACTCGACCGCTTATGCATTAATTGCCTATCAAACGGCTTATCTAAAAGCGCACTACAGTGTCGAATTTATGGCTGCGTTGCTCACGGGAGATATTCCCGGACGAAACTTTATGAGGAAGGATTCGTTGATTGAGCACATTGAGGATTGCGAACGCATGGGCATCGAAGTGGTGCCGCCAAGCGTCAATACCTCGGGAGTTGAATTCACTGTAGATGGCAAGCTGATTTACTTTGGGATGTCAGCGATCAAAGGTTGTGGCGGCTCAGCCGCTGAAGCTCTGGTTGTTGCACGAGAAGCCGCCGGTCCCTTTAAAGACATTTTTGACTTGTGTGAACGGGTAGAGACTTCCAGGTGTAATAAAAGTTCACTGGAGAATCTGATTAAAGCCGGAGCCTTGGATTGCTTTGGAGCGAATCGTCGACAATTGACCGAAGTATTGGAGCGAGCTATTCAGGCAGGGCAGGCGATGCAGGCCGACAATCGTAGCGGTCAGCAGAATCTATTTGGAGCCTTCGAAGAATCAGAAGACACAGAAGAAGTGAGTGCCACAGCCGACTTACCTCAAATCGAGGAGTACCCGGAACGGGAACGGCTAATGATGGAGAAAGAAGTATTGGGTTACTATCTGACAGCTCATCCGCTGGATGAACATATGGATAAACTCAAGCAATTCACGTCGCACACAACCAACAAACTCATCGATATACCCGATCGGGGTGAAGTGATTTTGGGAGGTATGATCTCCAGCATCAAAGAAGCTCACACCAGAAACCCCAAGCCTGGCCAGCCTTCGAAATATGCTAATTTTGATCTGGAAGATGTAGAAGGATCGGTTCGTTGTATTATGTGGCCTCGACAGTATGCTGAATTTGGCCACCTAATTGTGCCTGATGATATCGTCATCATTAAAGGGGTGGTTGATCGACGAGGTGGAGGTGATGAATGTAATATGATCATCAATGAACTCGTCCCGCTTTCTCAGATTGAAGATCGATACACCACCGGCATGATTGTACGTTTGCAGGAATCCACTCATGGTATGCAGATGATCCCGAAGCTCAGAGAAGTGACTCGAGCATACCCTGGCCGTCGCAAACTTCAGCTATTAGTACAGCTGGCAGATGGAACAAGTGTGACACTCGATGCGCAAGGACAGGGAGTCGAGATCAATAATGAGCTACGAAACCGTATCGATGATCTGCTTGGTGGTGGAAATATCCAGATGATTACCAGAGCACCGAAAGTGCAAAACTCGGGCAGACGGTTTGGCAGTTGACCATTTGACAGTTAGCCGTTTTATTTTTAGATGACGCGGCTCATGCGGTCTGCCAAGCGAGTCAATGTTTCACTGGCATCCCGACGATCGAGCTCGACATGCATCAAATGCAGGTTATTGTCATCGGCTAAAGCGGATTTCAATGCTTTATCAAAATCTTCCTCGGTGATCACACGGTGTGCCACTCCTGCACCGATCACTTTGGTTAGATCTCCATAGGCCCAGCGATGAATCTCGTTGTAGTCCCAGTCACCCGGATGTAAAGCTCGTTCTGTTCCATAACCGGCGTTATCCAGGACAATGACAATTGGGTTATAACCCAGACGAACAATCGTCGATAACTCCAGACAGGTCATTTGAAATGCACCATCCCCACAGATGGTGATTACACGATGGCCTGGCATGGCAGTCTGAGCTCCCAAAGTTGCTGGGACACTGAATCCCATCGAAGTATAGTAAGCAGGGCTAAGGAACTCTGTTCTGCCTTGAGTTTGCAGTCTGGTCGAAGCAAACAGAGAATCGCCAATGTCGGCGATCACAATAGTCTCCTCATCAAGTGACTGATTGATGCGGTCGATCATTCGTCGTACGGTGATCCGAGCGGAATAATCGATGATGTATTTAGAGACCGGTTCACGAACAGTAGGGTCCACAAACCGAGTACTGGTTTTGATATTTCGCAGAACCAGCTCCTGAAGCAATTCATCCAACGGGACGTTTTCATAATGATGGTGGTGAATCTTCAAGGTTTCGCTGGTGGCATAGATGCACTTTCGAGCATCCAAATTGGCAGTGTAAATGCCGAGATTGAGATCAGTCATAAAGGTACCGAGCATCAGGATGCAATCACTGTGTTCTACATAGTCGGTCACCTCTTCACGTCCGATCGCTCCTTCATAGAGTCCCACGTAAAGAGGATGATTCTCACGAATCACACTCTTCCCCAGCAAAGTGGAAGCCATTGGGATGTTGTTCTTTTCGGCAAAGTGAATTAAATCATCCTGTAAGCCAAACCGATGGATTTCAACTCCCGCCACAATCATCGGATTCATCGCGTGATTGAGCAGAGCGGTGATTTCATTGCACGCCTCCTGGAGTGCCCGCTCATCGGTAAGTGGATGTGTGAGACGGTAGTGATGCGTGGTATGGGGCACGACGTTGACCATGTCACGAGGGATGTCGATGTAGACTGGGCGCTTGTAGCGATAGGCCATTTCTAATACCCGATCAATCTCATCAAAGGCTGTCGCGGGATCGACCAGTTCAGTACCGGTAATACAGAGCTTGTCAAAGACGTCAACCTGCGTGCGGAAATCACGGACTTTGTGGTGTAGCAACGGATTGTTTAACCGCTCCTTGAGTCCGGGCGACCCGGTTAGTAAGACGACAGGTGACTTTTCGGCAAAGGCACCTGCTATGGAATTGCAGACACTGAGCCCGCCAACACAGTAGGTTACACAAACGGCTCCCATGCCATTGATCCGCGCATACGCATCGGCGGCGAATCCGGCATTGTCTTCCCGAGTACATCCGATTACGTTGATTTCACTGTCTTCCAGCAAACTATAAAAAGACAGAATGTAATCTCCCGGAATTCCAAAGAGATCAGCGATCCCATAGTCCTGTAATCGTTCGATTAAGTATTCACCGATACTCAGAGGTTCGGTTGGGCAGCTACTGGTCTGATAGTTCTGTACGACGGTGGATGAAGAAAACATGAATTCCTCCTTGCTCCAAATCCCAGATTCGAAAAGTCTTCGACATTGCACGAATGTACAACGAATGGGCAGTTGGCATGCAACTCAAGGTGTCGTCGCCCCATATCCTCATTCTACGCAGTGGATGGTTTCTCGGATCGCTGGAATCGATAGGCCATGCACTCCCTCTACTCGTTGTCTGGCAACAAAATGTTTAGAATGCTTCTTTAGGTAATACAAATCTGAAATCCACCAGCTGTTTTTCAGGGTGATACCTTGGAATTTTTCCTCGGGTTTTTTTCCGTTTGTTTTCCATAGTACGACAGAGTAATGCAGGCGTCGGACATCAAAATCCAAGGAGCACGTGAACACAACCTTCAAGAGGTTGATGTCGTCCTGCCACGTAATCAACTGATTTGTCTGACCGGTGTTAGCGGTAGCGGAAAAAGTTCTTTAGCATTCGACACTTTGTTTGCGGAAGGACAAAGGAGGTATGTTGAGAGCCTTTCCAGTTTCGCCCGCCAGTTTCTCGGGCAAATGCCAAAACCGGACGTCGATCATATCTCGGGACTTAGTCCCTCCATTTCCATCTCGCAAAAAACGGCCGGTCGTAACCCGCGGAGTACGGTAGGCACGATTACGGAAGTATATGACTTTCTCCGCGTCTTGTATGCTCGTGTTGCGAAAGGTTATTGTCCGCATTGTGAGAAGCCAATCACGGCTCAGACGCGAGAACAAATCATATCCCATATTTTGCAACTCGATGATGGCACAGCCATTTCCGTGTTGGCACCAGTTATTCGAGGACAAAAGGGAGAGTATCGGGACCTCTTTGATGATCTGCTGAAACAGGGGTTTATCCGAGCTAGGGTGGATGGCCAGATCTGTGATTTAACGAATCCTCCAATGCTGCAACGCAACTTTCGTCATGATATCGAAGTGGTTGTGGATCGTTTGAAAATCTCAGAGAAAGCAAGGCCCCGATTAGGTGAAGCAGTTGAACAAGCTCTCAAGCTGGGCGAAGGTTCTTTGATCGTTGTTCCTGCTGGTGAAAAGGCAAAAGATAAAGTCTATTCCAGCGATTATGCCTGTACTGATTGTCAGGTTAGTTTTCCTGCTCCGACTCCACAACTCTTTAGCTTCAATAGTCCCCAGGGAATGTGCCCCAGCTGTAATGGATTAGGAAAGATGTTTTCCTTCGATCCGGAACTGCTGGTACCCAATCCTGATAAGACGTTTATGGATGGTGCCGTAGAGGTCATTGGAAATCAGAAGAAAATGGGGCGATGGCGACGTCACATTTATCGTGGAGTAGCATCGACCTTGGCACGCAAGCATGACTGGGACGAAAGTTACATGCTGGATACTCCCTGGAAAGATCTCTGCCAGGAAGCCAAAGATGCGTTGCTGTGGGGTACAGGGGATTTGCATATTACCTATACCTGGCGAGGTGGGCGTTCTCCTCTTAAATACGGTGGCACCTATGACGGGATTATCCCCGAGCATAAGGAGAAGTATGCCTCGAGTCGCAGCAAGCCTCACCAGCGAAAGCTCGAGCGATACATGAATACCATTCACTGCCCACAGTGTGATGGTCAGCGATTGGTGGATCAGGCGCGATACATGCGGCTGCACTCACGTCATGAAAGATTTACTCAACAGCCGGAATTGTCGCTTCCGGAAGTGTGCCAGCTAAGCGTGAATCAGGCGGTCGAGTTTTTCTCAGATTTGCAACTAGATAAGAACTCGACCTTAGTCGCAGAAGATGCACTTAAAGAGATTCGTGCTCGACTTGGGTTTCTATTAAACGTCGGTCTCGGTTATTTGACGCTGGATCGAACTGCTCCCACCTTATCCGGAGGTGAAGCCCAGCGGATTCGCTTGGCGGCTCAAATTGGTTCCGGTCTGGTTGGTGTAACTTACATTCTGGATGAACCTTCGATTGGGTTGCACGCACGAGACAACGATCGGCTTATCAATACTCTATTAAATCTTCGTGATGTGGGTAACACGGTGGTCGTCGTTGAACATGATGAAGATACGATGCGCGCGGCAGACTACATTGTCGATTTCGGCCCTGGGGCAGGCATCGAAGGTGGTGAAATTGTTGCCCGCGGAAAGTTGGATGACATCTGTCAACAAGCGCGCAGTGTCACCGGACAGTTTCTCGCAGGTACCAGAGAGATCGAAACTCCGGAGCAACGACGGCCTCAAGCCGGTAAAACGTTGAAGATTGTTGGTGCACGTCACAACAATCTCAAAGGGATCGATGTCGAATTTCCCCTCGCGAATTTTATTTGCGTAACTGGTGTGTCTGGCTCAGGTAAAAGTTCGCTCATCAATGATATTCTTGCGGACGGATTGCGAAGGGAACTCAACGGAGCTGAATCGATTCCAGGTGTTCATATGGATATGCTGGGGACTGAGCATCTCGACAAGATGATCGCGATTGATCAGTCTCCGATTGGCCGCACGCCCCGGTCTAATCCCGTGACCTATATCAAGGTGTTTGATGATATTCGTAAGTTATTCGTGCAAATGCCGGATGCGAAGCGTCGAGGGTACAAAGCCGGCCGGTTTAGTTTCAATGTAAAGGGCGGTCGCTGCGAAGCTTGTGAGGGAAACGGTAAGAACAAGCTGGAAATGGACTTTCTGGCAGATATCTGGGTGCAATGTCCCGTCTGCGCGGGAAAACGATTTAATCGTGAAACGCTGCAGATTCAATTCAAAGACCATTCGATTTCAGATGTGCTTGAACTGGACGTTCGTCAGGCGATGGAGTTGTTTGAAAACATTCCCAAGATCTATGACAAGCTGAAGACGTTATCTGATGTCGGCCTCGACTATCTCAAATTAGGGCAGGCATCGCCAACACTATCTGGTGGAGAAGCCCAGCGCATTAAACTGGCTCGAGAACTCGTGCGAAAGAGCACGGGCCAGACGATTTATGTTTTAGATGAACCTACTACCGGACTGCACTTCGCGGACATTGAATTGCTACTGAAAGTGCTGCACGGTTTTGTGGAACGCGGTAATACTGTCATTGTTGTTGAACACAATATGGATGTGATTAAAACCGCCGATTGGGTCATCGATCTTGGGCCGGATGGAGGGGAAGGTGGAGGCCAGTTGGTTGTTGCCGGGACACCTGAAGAAGTAGCTGCCTGTGAAGAATCAGAAACCGGCTCGGCACTCTATCGGGTCTTACACAAACTGCCGAACGATCAAATTGACTTAGATGGGGATCGACAGGTAGCCGAAGAAATTACCAGCATTCGAGTGCGGGGGGCTAAGCAGCACAATCTGAAGCTGGTGGATGCCGACATTAGTCGCGAGAAAATGACGGTGTTTTCGGGACCCTCCGGTAGCGGTAAGACGTCGCTTGCGATGGACACCATATACGCCGAGGGGCAACGAAGGTACGTAGAGAGCCTGAGTTCATACGCCAGACAATTCATCGGTCAAACTCAAAAGCCAAGACTCGACTATATTGATGGGCTGTCCCCCGCGGTTGCTATTGAACAAAAGAATCTGGGACACACTCCCCGCAGTACCGTAGGCACGGTGACCGAGATTTATGACTACCTGAGAATTTTAATGGCTCGGATGGGTACCCCTCATTGCCCGGATTGTGAGATTCCTGTCGGGACTCAAACGTCCGATCAGATCGTCGATAAGATCCTGGCCGAAGCAGAGGGGACGCGGCTTTATTTATTGGCTCCGGTAAATCGTGAGTCAGGTCAACAATATTCCGCCTTGTGGGATGAAATTCGACAAAGCGGGTTTATTCGAGTACGTGTTGATGCTACGACCTATAATCTGGAGGACATTCCCGAGCTAGATCGACGCGTATCTCATGAAGTCGAAGTGGTCGTCGACCGCATCACCGTGCGAGATAAAGATCGCAGCCGGATTGCAGAGAGTGTCGAGTCTGCCTTGCAGATTGGTCAGGGTGTGTTAAACGTCGCTTACGCCGAGAAAAAATTGGAAGAGGCTCAGTGGCGTATTAAGAAACATAGTCAGCATTTAGCGTGCGAAGGTTGTGGACGGTCTTTTGAACAACTCTCCCCTCACCATTTTTCCTTCAACAGTCAGCTTGGTTGGTGTAAGTCGTGCGAAGGATTGGGGACTCAGCGTGGTGCTAATCCAGCAGCTTTATTGAACGATACTCAGGCCACGCTACTCGACGGTGCGATTGCTCTCTGGCCGGATCTGGAAAACAAAATAGCATACGCCATGATGGAGTCATTGCTTGTAGGATTACAGATTGATGCTGGCTCACGATTTGTCGATCTACGAGCTGCCACGCGTCGTAAGATTCTTCATGGCACAGGCGAACAATGGTTTGAGGTCCAAGTTCCCGGTAAAGGAAAGAAGGTAGGCCCTCGGTTTAAATTCCAATTTAAAGGGCTCTACCCTGCTCTCGCTGAAGCCTCTCGTGTGTCGCCGTCGCTCAGAACAAAACTGGAACATCTGGTAGATGAAGTGGAGTGTTCGACTTGTGGCGGTAGTCGTTTGCGTGAAGACGCTGCTGCCTATCAACTGCAGGGGACCACGATAGATCACCTCTGCAGTACACCGTTGGATCAATTGCTGGATCTAATAAATGGCTGGAAGCTAACCAAACGTCAACAGACGATTGCTGGAGAATTACTTCGTGAAGTCCGCGAGCGTTTGGAATTCCTCAATGAAATTGGCCTGCATTACTTAACATTGCACCGCCCAAGCGCATCCTTGTCTAACGGAGAAGCACAACGAATTCGGTTGGCCAGCCAACTGGGAAGTGGTTTATGCGGAGTGCTTTATGTGTTGGATGAACCGACGATTGGTTTACATCCGCGAGATAATACGAGATTACTGCGGGCGTTGCATAAGTTGAGAGACTTAGGGAACACATTGTTAGTCGTTGAGCATGACCGCGAGATTATAGAAGGCAGTGATTACCTCTGCGACTTTGGCCCCGGTTCCGGTAAGCATGGAGGTAATATTGTTGCCCAGGGAACTCCCAAGCAGCTTGCAAAGCGAAAGACGTCACTGACAGGACCCTATTTATCTGGCGCCAAAGCCATCGCCATTCCTTCGAATCGACGACCTGTGCGATTAAAAAGTGGGCAGCAGCAAGCGTTAAAGGTCATTGGTGCCCGGCATCACAATTTGAAAAACGTGGATTTTGAAATTCCACTTGGAACGCTAACTGCAGTGACCGGTCCAAGTGGAAGCGGTAAAAGTTCACTGGTGGATGGAATTCTGTATACCGCGTTGGCCAGGAAGTTACATCGGGCGGCAGGTATTCCCGGAGCACATGACCGGATAGCCGGGATTGAATATATCAACAAGGTGATCCGAGTGGATCAAAACCCGATCGGAAATTCACCTAGCTCAAATCCTGCTACCTACACAGGGCTATTTGATCTGATTCGTACTTTGTTTTCTCAACTTCCTGATGCCAAGCTGCGTGGGTATACCAGTCGGCGATTTAGCTTTAATGTTCCCGGCGGTCGTTGTGATGCCTGTGATGGATATGGTCAGAAATGTATCGAGATGCACTTCTTGCCGAATGTCTGGGTTAAGTGTGAAACCTGTGAGGGCAAACGCTATAACTCCGATACATTGGCGGTCAAATTTCGTGGGCATTCAATCTCGGATGTTCTGGAAATGACAGCGGCGGAAGCCGTGCAGTTGTTTGATAACATCCCAAAGATTAGACGTATTCTACAAATGCTCTGTGATGTTGGGTTGGATTATGTGGCATTAGGACAACCCGCTCCGACATTGTCCGGTGGAGAAGCGCAGCGAGTCAAGCTGGCAGCAGAGTTGTCCCGACCAGACACAGGACAGACGTTGTACCTGCTGGATGAACCGACGACCGGTCTTCACTTTGATGACATCGCCAAATTACTGGATGTACTACATCGCTTAGTCGATTTAGGTAATACAGTGGTCGTCATCGAGCACAATCTGGATTTGATTAAGACTGCAGATTGGGTGGTGGATATGGGACCGGAAGCGGGCTTTGCCGGGGGGCAAATCGTCCAGATCGGAACGCCAGAAGACCTGTCAGCCTATGCACAGCAAAACAGTGCGTCTAAGCAAGCTCTTCCAAGTCATACTGGGGAAGCATTGATACCGGTGATTGCGGCTGGCCCTTATCAGGAGCGAAAGGGATACGATCCGCACGCGGAACAAACAACCGAGGAAGATGTTGAAATCTCAGAGATTGGAAAAGAGATTTCTATGCCTTGGAAAACCGATGGTCGTGCCTGGCATGTACAACATCGAGTTGGCCGAGACGGAGGTAAGGTTCAGTGGGAAGGTAAGATTCTTGCTGACACGATCGACCGAATTGAATCGGTGAGTACGCATTTGAATGAGACGGACTACGCTAGTCGGACCGTAGTGGAAATTGCGGCCGCTAAGAAGAGTCTGGGATGGTTCTTCCACGCGATTACGGCAGAGACCTGGATGTTGAAGATGAAATTCAGGACAGCTCCCGGGACGTTTAATCGTGAAAAACTTGTGCAAGCCATGGGACTTAAAACGCTTAACCAAATGGACGATCTTCCCGTCTATGGGAACGAACCTCGCGTCAAAGTTAAAAAGCGGTCGCAATGGCAGGAAATTGAAATTCGTGCCCATAGTTTTGATGAGATTGATACACCGGTGTATTGGGAGTTTCTGGAAACGGCGGTACAGGCTTTTGAGGAATTTACAGGCGGGACAGGGAAACAGAAAATTGAGAAGTCTCCCTGGAAGTCCAATGGCCAAAAGTGGCATTTCTCGACCAAAGGATTTACGCCCGGACACAAGCGACAATGGAAAATGGAAGTTTGGGAAGACTTGTATCAGTTAATGCAGGATGTTATCCCGGATGGCAACTTCCTATGGAATAACAAAGTGCTCGTGCATCTATATTTGCCTGGTGGTCGGACCCCCTGGCTAACCGTGCAAACTAAAAAAGCAGATGCACTAGTACTGAATATCAATTGCCCAAAAGGACTGATGACTGCAGGACGGATTGCCGAGTTTGGAAATCGCCGGGACTTTGATTCCACGTCAGCCCAAAAAGACGTTGCTCGGATTTTCTTCAATAAGTCCGAGGATATCTATTCCAGTGATTTGGAGAGTTATCTCCGAAGCCTACTGGCTGAATTGCAGGAGGCGGAATGATGTCCTTGATTGATCCCACCATGCTTTTCCGGTTTTCCGTACCTTGCCTCAAAGTGAGCAAGCCATGGGGAGCGACCGGCGTAAGTTTGACACCTAGGTATGCTCTTCCATCGCTTCAGGAATTGAGTGGTCGGGAAGAATATGCTGACGTCAGGATAGGCTGGAACAATAAAGGGATCTTTGTGCAGGCAGAGGTTACCGGGAAGGAGCAGGCATTGTGGTGCCGGGATTCTCGAGTCGAAGACAGTGACGGCCTGCATCTGTTTATTGACACGCGTGATACTCACACGATCCATCGTGCCAATCGTTTCTGCCATTGGTTTACTTTCATGCCGGAAGGAACAGGTGCTCGGCGAACCGATCCTCTCGCAGCCCATTTGGAAATTAACCGAGCGCGGGAAAATCCAACACTGGTTCGAGGCGATCGACTATCGGTTTATGCGCAGACGAAGAAAAATGGCTACCTCATCCGTGGTTTCATTCCAGCAGATTGCTTAACCGGCTTTGACCCGTCAGATTATCCACGGCTTGGCTTTAGCTATGCCGTGGTGGATCGTGAATTGGGCTGGCAAACATTTACGGTGGGACCAGAATATCCTGTCCAGGAGGATCCAACACTGTGGAGTACGTTGGAGCTGGAAGGATAACGCCATGGAGTATGAAGTGCTGGTGCCAGAAATGGATTTACCGACAGCAACGCTAACACTATCTGGTTGGCTGGCAAACTCAGGTGACCAGGTTGAGTCAGGCTCCCCACTTTGTGAGGTTTGTGCCGGAGATATTCTCGTGGAAATTGCAGCCAGACACGAGGGGATTTTTCATCGCAGCCTTCTGGAAGTTGACGAGTGTCTTGCCGTTGGTATGCCGCTTGGCGTGATCGAGATTTCAGAGTGAGAGCCGGTTTAACGGCCTCGCATTGCACGATCCAGTCCACGTTGTGTGTCTTGTTTCCGCTTGGCCTGTCGTTTGTCGTGGACCTGCTTTCCTTTACATAATCCCAACAGCACTTTGCAAATTCCACGATGATTGAAGTACATCTTGAGTGGGACCAGCGTATGTCCAGACTCGCGAGCTTTGTCAGCGAATTTCCGTCTCTCAATCTTGTGCATAAGAAGTTTACGTTCGCGACGTGGATGGTGATTGAGGTGAGAGGCTTGCTTGTATTCCGGAATGTCACAGCCGACCAGATAGACATCCCTGTCTTTAACACGTGCATAGGCTTCTGCCAGTGAGACCTTGCCTTCACGCAGGCTCTTGACCTCACTCCCCTGAAGCACAATGCCACACTCCAACGTATCAATGACGTGGTACTGATGACGGGCTTTACGATTCTCAGCAATATGGCTGGTCCGTTGCTCCGGTTCGGTGTTTTGCTTGTTCTTTTTCTTACCCATCGGGGTATCAGCGTGAAAGAGGATACAATAGTCTGCTGCATTAACAATGCTTTAGACAGCATAGCTGGCATTGAGGAAAGAGGCTAGCAGGCAAGATTATTCACGCTTTAGTTGGGTTAGGAAATACGATCGTCATGTTTAGTCGTGAAGCGTCCAAAATGTCATTTCATATGCTGGGCAAAATCTCGCTAAAGAAGTACCTCGGCTTGCAGCAACGGCTGGTCGAGGACTTGAGCTATGCGTCCGACCGCATTCAAGTCATTTTGTGCGAACACCAGCCGATCATTTCGGTTGGTCGGATGGGGACGCATGCTAATATTCGCCTACAGCCAGATCGTATGCGTGCGGGCAAACTAGAGGCCCAATGGGTCGCTCGAGGCGGCGGGTGTATCCTGCATCGCCCAGGACAGCTTGCTATCTATCCATTGATCCCGATGCATTGGTATCAGATGACCCCGGGGCGAGTGGTGCGACTGGTTCAGCAGGCAATCGTAGAAGGATTGCAGGAATTGTCATTCACTCCATTGTGTTATTCAGAAGATCATCACATTTGGGGGCGGACGGGGTTGCTGGGAGTCACGGCGATGGCCGTCCGACGCGGAGTCAGTTGTTTTGGTGCCTATTTGAATGTAGAGCCGGAAATGCGAGATTACGGATTTATTGATGCAGTCACTCAATTGCCAGAGGATCAATCGCGCAGAACCATGAGTTCCCTGCTGGCCGAACGGAGGCAGGTTGTTAGAATGTCAGAAGTCCGATCTGCGATGGTGCAGGCATTTGCGGACGTATTCGAATGTCGCGACTACCACATGCATACCGGTCATCCAATGCTAAAGTCACTCAGCGATGAATGGGAATAACAATTGGAATCACAAACATCCTTTCCAGAGCTTCCGATCGTAGAAGGACCAAGTCCTTCCACCAGGCGTCAGCGTCTGCCCGAATGGTTGCGGCGTGACGTCCCTAAGGGCAACGTGAATCACTTCACTCAGGGCTTAATGGAAGAGCTTGGGCTAGAGACGGTTTGCGATAATGCAAAATGCCCTAACCGAATGGAGTGTTATTCTCAGCTAACAGCAACCTTTATGATTCTGGGCAATGTGTGCACTCGCCCTTGTGGATTCTGTGCTGTTGGCCGAGGCAAACCTGAAGCCTTGGAATCAGACGAACCACAGCGTGTCGCAGAAGCAGCTCATCGTCTGGGCCTGAAACATGTGGTGATTACCTCAGTAACCCGTGATGATTTGGAGGACGGAGGAGCTGAGCATTATTATCAGTGTGTTACCGAAACTCG
>MDSW01157350.1_pt1 | contig 20659 bp, 13 predicted proteins | sample 811171 | NCBI WGS metagenome assembly MDSW01 (sample SAMN05326641, study PRJNA326480) | marine metagenome | isolation source: seawater | place: Atlantic Ocean: North West | collected 2012 | reverse complement strand
GCGAGGGGGGAGGGAGATGGGGGGGGCGCTGGGGCCTACGCTGGGGCCGGGGGCGGGGCGGAGGCGGGGGGGGGGCGGAGGCGGCGGGGGATGACCACGCGCGCGTTCATGGAGGCGAACTGCGCGGCGGAGGACCTCGCGGAGACGACGACGGCGAGCGGGTATAACCCGCTCCTGCAGGACTTCGCCAACACCAGGTTCTACGTCACGTGAGGAGAGGGGGGCGGGGGAGACGAGCGTCTGGGGGGTGGAGCCGTGCCGAAAATAGACTTCATAAAGTGTCGGCAGGTGGTCGCGAAATCGATCGCGAAATGGGCACCCGCGTCTGGTCGAACGCACGATGACCCGCCGATGACGCCCGAGAACTCCGTGCCCCCGCGGCTCGGTCGGAATCGCGATCACACCCCGCGGCGCGCGTCCTCGGCGTGGCACGCGCCCCCTCGCGCGCTTTATCCTCGCGATGCAGAGGGAAAACAAGCGCCAGGCGAACCGCGAGCGTCGGGCGGAGGAGCTCGAGGAGCGCAAGTGGAAGGCGAAGGAGGCGAAGAAGCTGGTGTTCGGGGTGAACCCGCTGCACCTCTTCTTCCTGCTCCTCTTCTTCCTCCCCACCGCGTTCACGGTGGCGGACTACTTCTTCAACTTCAGCAAGGTTCCCGGGGGGGGGTACGGGAGCCTGGACCCGGCGCAGGCGGAGTGGCGGAGCAAGATCAAGGCGTTCTACTCCGAGCACAACCCGGGGAAGATCGGGGAGGTGCCCGAGCTCCTGCGCAAGTACAAAGGGAAGGAGCGCAAGCTCATGCGCAAGCTCGAGAAGAAGTACGCGCCGAAGGAGGAGGCGGACCCGGAGTTCGACTGGTCCACCCTGGACTGAGACGAGGCGAGAGGCGCGGGCGCGGCGACGATGTATCGAGACGACATCATCGCCACCCCACTCCCGCGACCGACCCCTTCGAAGCGACGCGTTCCCGACACCGCCCCGGGCGTCTCACCCGTCGAATCGGCGAACCGCCGGTCCCGAAAGAGCGATACACGACCGGCGGCCGCTGATCGACTCTCAAACACCAAGACCCGACCTCGTCTCGGCGGCGCCAGGGCCGGCGACGCGCGACTTCCTCCTCCGGCGGTTCCGCGCCCGCCCGTCCTCCTCCTCCTCCACACCTCCCCCGCGCGTGTCTTCGATCGCGCCGCGCGGAGCGTCCACTCCCCCGCCGCTCTCTTTCCTTCCCTCCCCTCTCGCTCGATGGCGCCCTCGGAGGACGCCGCCGACGGCGCCGCCGCCGAGCTCGAGCGGAAGCTCGCGGTGGCGGACGACGAGGACGCCGGCGCGATCTCGGATTCCGGCGCGGCCTCGGACGGCGGCGAGCCGGAGGGGTCCGCCGACGCGGCGGCTTCCAAGAAGAAGAAGAAGAAGAAGAAGAAGAAGAAGGGCGCCGCGGGCAGCGGCGCGGCGGGCCAGACCTCGCCCCCCTCCGTGCCCGTGAGCAAGCTCTTCGGCGGCGTGTACCCCGAGGGGGAGATCCAGTCGTACAAGGACGATAACCTCTGGCGCGAGACGTCCGAGGAGAAGCGCGAGCTCGAGCGCCTGGAGAAGAACATGTACAACGAGGTGAGGCAGTGCGCGGAGGTGCACCGCGAGGTGCGGCAGTACATCGACGGGTGGGTCAAGCCCGGGATGAAGCTCATCGACGTGTGCGAGACGCTGGAGGACTCCGTGCGGAGGCTCATCGAGGAGCGCGGCCTCGAAGCCGGCATCGCGTTCCCGACGGGATGCTCTCAGAATCACATCGCCGCGCACTGGACCCCCAACGGCGGGGACCAGACCGTGATCGACGCGAACGACGTCATCAAGTTCGACTTCGGCACGCAGATCAACGGGCGGATCATCGACTGCGCGTTCACGAAGACGTTCGTGGACAAGTACGATCCCCTGCTCGACGCCGTCAGGGAGGCGACGGAGTGCGGCATCCGGGAGAGCGGCATCGACGTGCGACTGTGCGACATCGGCGAGGCGATCGAGGAGGTGATGGAGTCGCACGTCGTCGAGATCGACGGGAAGGAGTACGACGTGAAGTGCTGCCGAAACCTCAACGGACACTCCATCGCGCCGTACCAGATCCACGCGGGGAAGAGCGTCCCCATCGTCAGGGGAGGGGAGACGACCAAAATGGAGGAGGGGGAGTTCTACGCCATCGAAACCTTCGGAAGCACGGGGAAAGGGTACGCACCGCCGCCGAGCGACGAAGCGAAAAAGCGAGAACGTGACGCCGCGAGGCGAGACGCGGCTCCCGTCGGCGAGGGCCCGGACGACCGCGAGGGCGTCGCGCGGGGGCGCGGACGTGATTTTTTTTCCGTTTCTTATTTTTTCGGGTTTTGGGGTTTTCTCCCCCGCCGGGGGCCCCGGCCCGGCCCGGCCCGAACGACCGTTTTTGTTTTCAACCCTTCACGCGCGGACGCGGCTCGCCGCACGGGGACACTCGCCGCCTCTCGAGGCCCGTGGCGAACCCAGCGAGAGGAGTTTTTCCTCTCCCGCCCCCAGCGACGACGCCGACGGTTCCGCGTCCGCAGATCGACCAACCTGGCATCATAGTACTACGCGGCGGCATCCAAGAGCCCCCGTAGCCTCCATTCGCCTTCACATCTCACCGCACCTCACCGCGGGGGGGGGTTCCGGCGCATGAACGACGCGTTCGCGTTCGGTCCCCGGCGACTCGTCGCGCGCGCGATCCATCCTCGGCGAATAAATACCCTTTCCTTTCCTTTTGACGACGGTCGCTCCTCCGTTCCCTCTTTTCGCCGCAGGTACGTGCGCGAGGATTTGGAGTGCAGCCACTACATGAAGAACTACGACGTCGGGCACGTCCCCCTTCGTCTGCCTAAGGCGAAGCAGCTCTTGGGCGTCATCGACCGCAACTTCGGCACCTTGGCGTTCTGCCGCCGGTTCCTGGACCGGCTCGGCGAGCAGCGGTACATCATGGCGCTGAAGAATCTGTGCGACAACGGCATCGTGCAGCCGTACCCGCCCCTGGTGGACGTGAAAGGGTCGTACGTCGCGCAGTACGAGCACACGATCATGCTCAGGCCGACGTGTAAGGAAGTGTTAACCAGGGGGGACGACTACTGAGCCCCCGGACGGGGGGCGGAGGGAGAGAGGGCGCCGAGCGGCGAGCGATCGGATCGGGTCTGCGGTGATACTATCGTAACCGGGTCGAATCGACGGTTGAACGTCTCCCCTCGCCGCGCCGGTCGCGCGCTCCTCGACCCGCCCCACCCCGCTCGTTCTGTCTCTCGTCTTTTTACTCCATGCCGGGAATGTAGATGAGCTTGACGTCGAAGACGACCGGCGAGTACGGCGCGATCCTGGGCCTCCCCGGCGCGGAGGCGAGTCCCTTGGGGAACGCGAGCTCTCCCGGGATGTAGAGCCTCCTGATTCCGCCGCTTCGCATCGTGAGCAGGCCCTCGTCCAGGCCCGGGATGACGTTCGCGCTCTCCGGGTCGCCGGTCACCCTGATGTCGTTGGGCTTGCCCTTCTCGAGGGAGTTATCGAAGATCTGGCCCTTCTCGTTCTTGGCGATGTAGTCGACGACGCACTGGAACCCGACCTCGGGCTGGACCCCGTCCCCGACGACGATGTCCTTGTACTGCAGCCCGGACTTGGTCGTGACGAGCTCGACGTCCGCGAGCGCCGCCTCGCACGAGGCGTCGCACAGGAGCCTCGTGGGCTCCTCCTCGGGGAGGGAGTCCGCGAACGCGGCGCCGGGGGCGAGGCTCAGGAGCGACGCGGCGGCGAACGCGACCGCGCCGCGGGCGAGGGCGTCGCGGCGCGCGGGGAGGGAGGGCGCGCGATCGGCGTCGGACGTCGCGGCGACGGGGGCGACGACGCGGGCGCGGCGCGAGGAGGCGCGGGGGGCGCCGGCGCGGCGCGCGGACGCGGGAGCGCGGAGGCCCGCGACGGAGGCGACGAAGGCGGACATCGACGACGAGGGCGGCGACGTGCGCGCGCGAAGTGCGCCCTCGCGAGGCCGCGACGATGACGACGTGGCATGGAGCCGGTCGGTGGATAACGACAGGTGGCGAATCGCTCAGGCGCGCCGCGAGCCGGTGGACATCAGCCACGACGACGACGAAAAGGCCGGCGCCTCGAGCGAGCGCCACTTCGAAGCGCGCTCGCGCCCCGTCCGCGCCGTCGCGCGAATGAGCGGGAGCGTGTACAACAACGCGGCGAGGTGCGCGCTCTCGAGCTCCCGATACTCGTCGGAACCCGCCCGCCTCCCCCCGCGGCGAAGCGCGCGCCTCGCCACGAGGCGCGCGCGCGTCGCGTCTCGTCCGCAATTCGTCGCCTCGCCTCGGCGATTCCCGCGCTGACGTTCGCCCCGACCCCCCTCGCCTTTCTCTCCGTTCCACGCAGAGGCCGCGGGCGCTCTAACCTGTTCGGGGACGCGAACAGCGTGGAGATGCAGATGTCGCAGGACCCGGAGTCTCTGGAGCGCGAGAACGACGCCGCAATCGGACACATGGGCGATCGCGTCGCCATGCTCAAGAAGATCACCGCGGGCATCCACGAGGAGGCGGAGTCGCACCACCGGCTGCTGGACACCATGAGCGAGCAGATGGGCGGGGTCGGGGGCGGGCTCAGGGAGACCGTCGCGCACTTCAACAAGGTGTTCGTGGCGGACAAAAACGGAAGGCAGTTCTGCTACATGGTCCTGGGAATCACCGCGGGAGTCTTCTTCCTCTTCCGCGTCGCGAGCGGCGGCTCGTGACGACGAGAACGGCGGACCCGTTTGTTGTGTCGACGACGCCCTCGTAAAATCCCATCCTCCGCCTCCGCCCCGTTCGTCTCTTCGATACCGTCCGTCCCCGTCCCTCTCCTTCCTCCCCTCCGCCTCGTCACCCGCGCCGCCTCGCGCTCTCGAGCGTCCCCCCGTCCCCTCCTCACGCCTCCTCCTTCGCCTCGTTTTCTTCCGCCTTGTTCTCCGCCTCCGCCTCCATCTCGGCGCGCCTTCTCCGGCGCACGACGGAGGCCCAGTTCCATATTCCCTCGCGCTTCGGGTGCACGCCGAACCTCGCGCACGCGTCCGCGACGTACCCGAGCTGCGCCGCGCTGTACCGCTCCGGGCGCTGTAACGCCCGCGGCGCGAGCGCCTGAAGGACGTGGTTCGCCGTCGCGCGCCCGTCGGCGAGCGCCGAGACGCGGCGCCGCTTCGCGTCGAAAAGGTTTTTTCCCTTGGTTTTTTCATCTTCTTTTTCGGTCCTCCGGGGAACGTCCCCGCCGTCGAGCCAGCACTCTTCGTACGCGCGCTCGTACGCGCACGCCACCGCGACGAGCTCGTCGGGATCGAACTCGGCCGCGTGCCTCCGGACCGGGTGCGAGAGCTCGCGGAGCGCGCGGCGGGTCGCCGAGCGGAGGCGGGCCCGCGAAGCCGCGGAAGCGTTCGCGTTCGAAGACGCGGACGCCTCCGCCTCCGCCCCGGCCTCCTCCTCGTCGTCGGCGTCTTCTCGGAACCCGAGGGAACGCGCGGCGGGGAGCTCCGCGAGCGCCCACGCGATCAAAGCGAGGTCCTCCGCGCGGACGTTCGCCCGCGTCCACCCGTCGCGGCTGAACTCGGCGACCAGCGCCGCCGCCGCCTCCGCCGCCCTCGCGCGGTTTAGGAGGTTCGAGGGGGTTCGAACCTTTTCGTTTTCGTCCTCGTCCTCGGCTTCGGCCTCGGCAGGCGGGAAGGACGCGAGGGCGTGCAAGAGCCTGGCGACGTCGCGGGGGGAGAAGTCGTAGGGCATGTGCCACCCCCCGCCGCGGGCTTCGGGCGGGCGCTCGCTGTGCTCGACCGCGCCGCGGTCCATCGGGGAGGAGGGCGGGCGGAGGAGGTCGAGGAACGCGCGCGAGAGCGAGGACTTGGCGAGGCTTCCGAGAACCTGCGAGGCGGTGCGAGGGAAGACGCGCCGCCGGAGACGAGAGACGGCGGGCGGGAGACGGGGGGAGGTTTCTTCCGCCTCCTCCTCTCGCTCGTCGTCGCTCTGGTCGTCGTCAACGTCGTCGTCGTCGTCTCCGGAGAGGCGGCGGATGAGCGGCGCGAACGGGCCGTCGTCTCGCACGCACGCGTCGAGGAAGCGCGCGGGGGCGTCCGGGGGCAGGCGCGAGAAGCGCTCGGACCGCTCGAGGGCGAGGAGGAGATCGCTCGTCTCTCCCGCGGTGAGCTCGCGCGCGCGCGCGGTGATGTGGCGGAGGAGGTCCGAGTCCGTGACGTCGTGCGTGCCGGCGTCCTCGCCCTCGACGGTGGCGTCGGGCACGGGAACGAGCGAGCGGCGGAGCACCGCGTCCACGGCGTCGTTCAGGGAGGTGCACGGGCGGACGGGAGGCGGGGTGTGGGTCACCCGGCGGGAGGGGGCGCGAGAGGCGCGAGGGGCGCGAGGGGCGCGACGACGAGAAGGAGGGGGCGCGCGCGAGAGCGCGCGAACCGCGAGCGGGGAGGTCGCGGGTGGCGCCATCGCCGCGCGAGCGCGTGTCCGCGGAAGGGGGGGGGGGATACCGCCCGTCGTCGTGGCTCGGAAACGAGCGAGAAAATCCGTCGTGGTGGGCGTTTTCCCCCCTGTCACTCCCCCCCGCGCACTCGCCGCGTACGTCGCCGCCTTTCATGTCCGCCCCCCAGGTCGTGTGCCGCGTTCGACCGCTCTTCGCCCGCGAGGCGGGCCACCGGACGTGCGTGGACGCGCGCGAGACGGAGGTGACGCTCGTGGGAGGGAACGACGGCGCGCCCCCGCGCGCGTTCGCGTTCGACCGCGTCTTCGACGCCGACGCCTCCAACGCGGACGTGTTTCAGACGATACTCCCGACGCTGGAGGACGTGCAGCGCGGGGTGAACGGCGCGGTGATGGCGTACGGGCAGAGCGGCGCGGGGAAGTCGCACACCATGAACGCGGGAGGGGACGACCCCGGGCTGATCCACCTGGTGCGCGCGAACCGCGTCGGCGTCGACACAGCTGTGTTTTTTTTTCTGTATTCTCCCCGCCCCCGGCCCCGCGCGCGCGCTCTCTCACGCCGCGCCGCACCCCCCCCTCCCTCCTCCCCCCCTCACGACCAGGCGGTGTCACACCTCACCGCGTTTCGCGACGCGAAGGAGGCCGCCGGCGAGGACTGCCACCTCACGTTCACGGCTTTCGAGCTGTACAACGAGCGCCTCCTCGACCTGACCACGGACTCCTCCCCCGACCCCGCGGGCTTGCGCGTCGCGGACGACCCCCGCCGGGGCGCGTGGCCTCGCGGCGCCGCGGAGATCGCCCTGCGCGAGGGCGTCGACGCGAGCGCGTTGCTGCGGCGCGCGAACGCGCGGCGCGCCGTGGGCGCGACCGGCCTCAACCCCGACTCCTCCCGGTCGCACCTCATCGTCGCGCTGTGCCTCGAGACGCGCGACGCGTTTTCGAAACTCTTCCTCGTCGACCTCGCCGGGTGCGAGAAGGCGAAGCGAACGGGCGCGGAAGGCTCCCGGCTGGACGAGGCGTGCGGCATAAACAAGTCGCTGAGCGCCCTCGGCAACGTCGTCGCCGCCTTAGCCGCCAACTCCGAGTCCGCGACGAACACTCCCGAAGCCTCCGAAGCCTCGTCGGAGGTGGCGCGGCACGTCCCCTACCGCGACAGCAAGCTCACGCGCGTCCTCCGCGAGGCGCTCGGCGGGGACGCGCGGGCGACCCTCGTGACGTGCCTCTCCCCGAGCGTCGCGGATCGCGAGGAATCGCTCTCGACGCTCAGGTTCGGCGCGAGGGCGCGGAAAATCGCCAAGCCGCCGCCGAGGAGGCGGACGAAGGGCGACGGGCGGGGACCCCCCGGGCGCGTCCTCCAGGAGGAGGCGCTTCGGCTTCGCGCCGAGTGCCTCGGTCTCCGCGCCGAGCTGGACGCCGCGCGGCGGGAGCTCGGCGAGCTTCGACGGAACCGAGAGGAGGAGGTTCGGGACGCGAGGGCGGTGGTGGATCGGGCGGAGGCTGCGATGGCGGCGGCGGTGACGACGGAGGCGAAGGCGGCGGCGAAGGCGGCGGGTCTCGCGGCGGGGTGGCCGGCGGGGTCTCCGCGGCGGGGGGGCGGGCCGCGCGTGTTCGTCGGTCGCGGCGCGATGCTCGCGCTCTGGGTCGGGCTCAGCGTCGCGCACGCGCTCGTGGACGTCGCCGTGCGCGGGTAGGGGGTGGAACGGGGGCGGCGTGGACGACGGGGGGGGGCGAACGGCGCGCGAACGACGACGACGAGCGAGGAAAGGACGGGCGTTCTGGAGAGCGCGAGACGAGAGATACATACTCCGGGGATAATTCAACAGTTTGGAAGTCGCGCGCGCGTGCCGCGGGCAGTGCTGCCGATCGCGCCTATTTTTCTCCGAGCGTTATCGCGCCGCGGCGCGCGTTTTTTCGCACGCGGCGCGCCCCCCCAAGCGCGCGCTCACGCGCACTTCGGCGCGCGCGCTCGCGCCTCGCGTTCGCGCCTCGCGTCGCGCCTCGCGTTCGCGTTCCTCGGCGCCGAGCGCGCTCGTGCTCCGTTCGCGCATCCACCCTCCCCCCGCCCCCGGACTCTCGTCCGCCTCGGATCTCACTCATCTCCCCCGCCGGCGCGCGATCGGTCCGATGCCGGCGCGATCCTGGGACGCGTCGACGGCTCCGCGCTCGCCCGCGCGCCACGAGGCGCACCTCACGGACGAGTTCACGTCGCGCGACCTCTTCGGGTACGTCCGCGGCGCGTGCACGTCCGCGACGTGCCCCGGCTGCCCCGGCGGGTACCTCAAGCGCACCGCGGAGTACACGCGCGACGGGACGCTCGAGGCGCCCGGGGAGGCGAGCGGGTCCCCGCACCCGCACAACGACCCGACCGTGATGGATTGCTCGCGGTGTCGGTGCCCCGCGGGGGCGCACGAGATCTCGCCCGCGGCGGACGCGCGCGAGAAGGGCAACGACCGGTACGCCGTGGGCGACTTCCGCGGCGCCGTCGCGGCGTACAGCCGAGCCGTCGCGCTCAACCCTGGGGACGCGCGAGCTTATTCCAACCGCGCCGCCGCGTCGCTCGCGCTCGGCGACGCGCGGGGCGCGCTCGTCGACGCGAAGAGCGCGGCGAGGATCGAACCGGAGTGGGCCAAGGCGAGGGCGCGGTGCGGGGAGGCGCTCGAGGCGCTCGGAAGGGTGGCGGAGGCGAAGAAGCAGTACGAGCTCGCGTGGAAGCTCGACCCGAAGAACGCGACGTTCGAGGCAAAGGCAAAGGCATTTTCGGCAAAGGCGGCGGAACGAGCGGCGGCGGAACGAGCGGCGACCGAACAAGCGTTCAAGGCCGCGGAGCCCGAGCCGGAGCCCGAGCCCGAGCCGGAGCCGGAGCCCGAGCCCGAGCCGGAGCCGGAGCCCGAGCCCGAGCCCGAGCCGGAGCCCGAGCCCGAGCCGGACCCGGACCCTTCGCCTTCGCCCGAGCCGGAGCCTTCGCCCGAGCCTGACCCGGACCCTTCGCCTTCGCCTTCGCCCGATCCCGACGCGTCGGACGCTTCGCCCGAAGCTTCGTCCGAAGCTTCTTCCGAACCCCTCGAACTCTTCGACGCCTCGGCGGCGTCGGTTCGCGCGCTGGAGGCGTACAGGGACGCCCTCGCGCGCGAGATCGCGAGCCTGGAGCGGCGTAAACGCGCGTTGGCACGCACGGTGGCGGCGCTTCAGGCGGAGGAGCACACCGCGCGCGAGGCGGCGGCGAGGGGGAACGTTGCGACGCGCGCCGCCAAGGCGACGTCCACGGACCGAGACGCCGAGGGTTCGGAGAAGGGTTCGAAGGGTTCGGGCGAAGCTTCGGGCGAAGCTTCGGGCGACGGGGCGGAGGCGCGAGTCGAGACGACGGCGCGGGAGACGACGGCTCGGCGCGCGTCGTCGGACGCGTCGTCGGACGCGTCGGACGCCTCTCGCGGGTCCGAGTCCGACGGTCCGAACGTTTCGAACGTTTCGAACGCGCCCGGAGGTTTCCCTCCGGAGGACTCGCGCTCGCCGCGATCGCGCGAATTTGCGGTGCCGAGCGACTCGGAGGGCGAGGGTGACGATCCCGACCCCGCCGATTCAGGCGACGACTCCGCCGCCGACTCGGGCGCCGACCCCGCCGATTCAGGCGACGACTCCGCCGCCGACTCGGGCGCCGACCCCGCCGACTCCGCCGCCGCCGCGAAACCCTCCGCGTCTCCCGGAGGCGAACCGTCTTGGACGCGTCCGACGCCGCCCTCCGAAGCGTCTTCCGAAGCGTCTTCGGGTTCGGAATCGCCTTCGGGTCGAAACGCGTCAGCGCCCTTCGCGCCCTCGTCCGGGGCCCCTCCCCCCCCCTCGGCCCCCGGACGTCCCTCCCTTTTCTCCCCGCCGCCGTCTTCTTCTTCCTCCTCCTCTTCTTCCGGTTCCCGCGGCGCCTCCGACGCGTCGGACGCGGACGAGTGGGCGGAGCGCTGGGAGCGCGAGCAGTGGGAGCGTCGGGAGCGCGCGCGAGCGCTCGACGCGGCCGCCGCGTCGGACTCATCGGACGGCGACGCGTTTCCGCCGGACCTCGACCGACCTCCGACCGGTCGTTCCCGTCGGTTCCGCGCGGCGGCGTCGTCGACCGCCGCCTCCGCCCCCTCCTCCTCCTCCGCCGCCGCCGCGTCGATGGTCGCCGTCGACGGCCTCTCCGCGCTCTTCCGCGCCTCCGCGGGGGACGCCGAGCGCCTGGGCGACGAGGACGAGGGCGGCGTCCGGCGCGGGCCGTGCCCGGCGTCGGGGTGCCCGGCGTACGCGCGCCGCGCGAAGGACCCCCTCGCTTTTCTTTCATCTCTTCCCCGAGATCGAGACGCGCGTCCTCGAGACGCGTCGACGGGACGCGTCGTCGATTTCTCCGGCGCGAGGAACGATCCCTCCGGTGGGTCGAATCAAAATCCCCCCCCCGAAAAAGAATCACCGCCGCTCTGCGCGTCTTGCGCGCACCCCGCCTCCTCGCACTTGGACCCTCGCGCGTTCAAGCGCCGCGCGGTGAAGTTGGCGAACGAGAAGGCGGTTCGCGACCTCGCCGAGTCCTCGCGGCTCCGCCGCGTCGCCGCCGCTCGCCGCCGCGACCGCCGCGCGCGCCGCGGAGGCGTCGCCTTAACGCGAACCAACCTCGACGCGGTGACGGGCGCGAAGCGCCTGGGGTGCGCCGCGTGCGGCCCGGCGAGGTGCCCCGGGTTCGAGTGCGCGTTCCTCGAGTCCGACGCGAACGACCCGGAGGTGATGTTCCACTGCGCGAGGTGCGGGTGCGGCGCCGACGCGCACCCGCCGTGCCCCGAGTGGGAAGACGCGCGCAGAAGAAGACGGGCCGAGGAGGAGCGAACGAGGGCCGAGGAGGAGGCGAGGCGGAGGAAGGCGCGGGAGGAGGAGGGATTACGAGGAGCGCGTGACGACGGGTACGAGGAGCGACGGCAGAGGGTGAGGGATCTGCGGACGCTCGGGCTGGACGAGCTTCCGGCGGGGGCCGCGTCGGAGGCGGCGGCGGCGCGGGCGTACCGGAGGGCGGCGGCGCGGTGGCATCCCGATAAGCTTCCCGCGGGGGCGTCCGAGGCGGAGGTGGAGCGGGCGACGGAGAAGTTCGTCGCCGCGAAGGAGGCGTTCGGGCGGCTCTCCTCCCGGTGTGAGAGTAGATGAGGGGGGTGGGGAACGGATGAACGGAGAGGGGAGGGGGGAGGAGAGACGAGGAGAGAGCGAGCGAGGAGGGTTTAAAAAGAAGACCATTTGTTTTTTGGGAACATCCACGTCATCAAGTTCCCCGCGATCACCCGCCGAGACGTCGACCCCGCTCAAAATTGGGCGCGGCCCCGCGCGCGCTCGTGACTGGAATACTCGTCTCTTCCCGCCTCGCCTCTTCCGAGGCCTTTGGCTTTCCCGCTCGGGCACTCCGCGCGTCCTCTCGAGGTGCGGGAGCGTCTCCCGCGGCCCCGCGCGCGTGACTCTCATCCGTTCGCCATGGCCGCGTCCGCGGCGGTGGACGTGCGCGTTCGCGCGGACGCGCCCGCGGCGCTTCGTCCGGGCTTCGCGGATCCGCCGATCGAGGCTTTTCACCGCCCCGGGCACGCGGGCGCGTGCTCGGTGCGCGACGCGCCGTTCGAGTCGCTCCGCATGGCGCCGCACCAGGTGGCCGGGCACTCGAGCAAGGGCATGGGCCTTCCCTCGCTCGTGGACGACGCCGGGCACTTCCTGAAGCCCTTCAGCGAGGGCCGGAAGGGGGCGCAGGAGGTGGATTTCTACCGCCGCGTCGCCTCCGCGGTGGCCTCCGGGGCGGATCCCGCCTCCTCGCTCGCGGGGTTCGCCCCGTTCCTCCCCGCGTACCGCGGCGAGGTTCGCGTCGCCGCCGCGGGCGTCGTCCAGATCGCCGGGGACGACCCCACGGCCGAGTACGCGCGCGAAATCGCCGCTCAGGGCGAGAGCGCCACCTTCATCCGCCTCGAGGACGTCACCGCGGCGTACGCGAAACCCTGCGTCGTCGATTTGAAAGTCGGCCTGCGCACGTACTCGAGCACGGGCCACGACCAAAACTACATCGCCAAGCGCGCCGCGCACGACAAGCGCTCGGGCCAAGCCGAGGTCGGGTTCAAGGTGTGCGGCATGCAAACATGGGAGAAGGAGGTCTCCTCCGACAGGGACCCCGCCGACAAAACGGAAAACGCCGCGTGGGCGCTGAGGCGGAGGCCGTACCTCTGGGCCAGGGCGCTGCGCTCCCGCGCCGCCGTGAGAGCGGCGCTCGAGGCTTTCGTCACCCGCGCGGAGGTATCATCGTCGAGGAGCAAAACAAAAACAGAACACGACCCGATGGATTTCCTGGACGCCTCGCGCGCCTCGTCATCGCCCCCGCGCGTGCCGCCCTCCCCGAGCGACTCGGGCGGCAGCGGAAGCACCGCGTTCGGGTGCGGGGGGTTCGAATCCCAGGGCGGCGCAGAGAGGGAGGCGGGGGGCGTCGAACGCGCGTCGCAAACGCTCGCCTCCGAGGTGTTCGGGGAGGCGCTCGCTCAGCTCCGCGGCCTGCGCCGGTGGTTCGCGACCCAGCGCGAGCTCCACCTCCTCGGCTCGTCCGTCTTGATCACGTACGAGGGCGACGCGAGGTTCCCGACGAGGCCTCGCGTGTGCGTCATCGATTTCTGTAACTACGTCGAGGCCCACGGGGAGACGGACGAGAACTTCGCGCGCGGGCTCGACCGGCTCGCGGAGATGATGGAGGAGATCGTCGCCGAGAGACGGGAGGCGGGGGGCGGCGAGGGGAACGGAGTGTGAGGACGCGGCCGCCGAGAGACGCGCATCGAAAGGGCGGGGGAGAGAGACTCGAGGAGGGGGGCGACCGACGTTTTTTTTCTTGGACAAAAAGCCACCTCAGTTTGCGTCCGCAACTTCCCAAATCATGCATCGCGACCATCATCCCTGGACTCCGACCGGGGGTCACACTCGACCGCGCGGGTCCCCCGCCTCGCGTCGGGGGGTCCGTCGCGTCGGACGCGTGCGTCGCGGGGGATGTTCGAGAACGAGTTCGACCTGCTGTACGAGGTGCGTCGCCTCGCGATTCGGGAACCGCCACCTTTCGGGTCGCGCGGCGTCCGCGGCCGGAGTCGGCGCCTCCCTCCTGGACGTGTGAACTGACGTGACCCCGCGCTTCGCCCTCTCTTCCGCGCGCAGGCCACGAGGGACGTCCTCGCTCCGCTCCGCGAGGCGCTCGAGGGTCTCCTCACCGAGGAGAACAAGCCGTACGTGTTGATGTCCGTGCTGCTCGTTCCCGTCGGTCTCGTGCTCGCCGCGCACGCGATGGAGCGAAACGAGGCGAGGCGAAGAGCGCTCGGGGGGAGGAAAAAGACGGACTGACGGTGGAGACGTCTCGGGCGAGCGCGGCGCGACGACGGGGGTTTGGGGGGGGGAGGGCGCGCGGAGGTCGAGGGAGGCGAGAGGGGTCGTAATGAAGGCGCGCGTCGCCTCCGACCGATCGTTCGCGAGCGTTCCTCGTCCCTCCCCCTGAACGAATCAGCACACGATCGCAGCACCGCGCTCCTCGAGCCCACGATGAATCTCGAGACCGGGGCATCCGCCGGTTCGCGCTCCGCCGGGTTCCGGAGTTTTTCGCCCCTTGGACGCTGCGACGACGCCGAGAGAAGCCTGCGGAGGCTTCGACCGACCCCATCCCCGCCACCCCCGCGCCCGGCCGCGGGCGGCGACGCGCGTCTCCTCGACCCCTCCCAGCGCCCGCCCCGCGCTTCCGTCGTCGCGCTCCCCGCGCTTCCCGCGCCGGCGTCACCGGTCCACTCGGGCGGCGTCGACGTCGGCACCCGAAGATCGTCCTTCGCGTTGTTTCTTTTCGCTTCGCTTCCGCGCCGCCGCCGCCTTTTGCCGTGCTTTTTTATCCAAAATCGCCTCGCTCCGCGTCGCACTCTCCCGCGCGCGCGACACCACCGCGTCCTTCGCTCTCTCGCGAAGCGCCTTCCTCGCCGTCGATGTCCGCCGCCATGTCGACCGCCGCCGCGTCCGCCCGCGCCGTCGTCACCGCCGGCGCCCGCACCGCCGTCCGCGGTCGCTCGATCGCCACCCCTTCCTCGGCCGTCGCGAATCGTCGTCGCCCCGCCGCTCGCCGTTCGTCGCGCGTGTCGGTTCGCGCGGACGCCGCGGCGACGGAGGACAAGCCCGCGTCCTCGGACTCGGCCGGCGAGACGTACGAGTACCAGGCGGAGGTGAACCGCCTGCTCGACCTCATCGTGAACTCGCTGTACAGCAACCGCGACGTGTTCCTCCGCGAGCTCGTCTCCAACGCGTCGGACGCTCTGGACAAGCTCCGCTTCCTCTCCGTCTCCGACCCCGACATGCTCAAGGACGAGTCCGAGATGAAGATCCAGATCAGGGGCGACCCGGTGAACAAGACGCTCACGATCGAGGACACGGGCATCGGCATGACGCGCGACGACCTGGTCTCCAGCCTGGGCACGATCGCGCGGTCCGGCACGGCCAAGTTCATGGAGCTGCTCGAGCAGCAGTCCGCCGGCGAGAACCTCATCGGCAAGTTCGGCGTCGGGTTCTACTCCGCCTTCCTCGTCGCGGATAAGATCACCGTCACGACGAAGAACAACGACGACTCGGTCTGGACGTGGGAGTCCGTCATCGACGACAGCTCGTACACGATCCGCGAGGGCGGCGCCGACGCCGGCGACCTCAAGCGAGGCACGAGGATCGTCCTGAGCCTCAAGGAGGGGTGCGAGGAGTTCGCCGAGGACGTGAAGCTCACCAACCTGGTCAAGACGTACTCCGAGTTCATCTCCTTCCCGATCGAGGTGTTCTCGAAGAAGTCGGTGCCGAAGCAGGTGCCGGACGAGGAGGCGACCGCGGCGAAGAAGGAGGAGTGGACCAAGCGCAAGATCGAGGCGGACGCCAAGGGGGAGGATTTCGAGGAGCCCGAGCCCGAGCCCGTGACCAAGACAGAGTACGAGGACGTCCAGGAGTACGTGGTGACGAACAACGACAAGCCCATCTGGGTCCGCTCGCCCAAGGAGGTGGAGAAGGCATCGTACGACGAGTTCTTCAAGTCCACGTTCAAGGAGTTCCTCGACCCCCTGGCGTACAACCACTTCGCCGTGGAGGGCGACATCGAGTTCAGGTCCATCCTCTTCGTCCCCGGCATGGCGCCGTTCGAGCAGCAGGACATGATGGCGCGGAGCAAGGCGATCAAGCTGTACGTCCGCCGCGTGTTCATCTCGGACGAGTTCGACGACTCGCTGCTGCCGCGGTACCTCACCTTCGTCCGGGGCGTCGTGGACTCGAACGACCTCCCGCTCAACGTCTCGCGCGAGATCTTGCAGGAATCCCGCGTCGTCCGCGTCATGCGCAAGCGCCTCATCCGCAAGACCCTGGACATGCTCAAGGAGATCTCCAAGCGAGAGAACGACGACTACCAGACGTTCTGGGAGGCGTTCGGCAGGAACCTCAAGCTCGGCGTCATCGAGGACACCGCGAACCGCGACGCCCTGGCGCCTCTGCTGAGGTTCGAGACGTCCAGCACCAAGAAGGGCGAGCTCCGGGGCCTCTCCGAGTACGTCGCGGACATGAAGGAGGGCCAGAAGAACATCTACTACGTCGCCGCGGACACGAGGGAGGCGGCGGAGAACTCGCCGTTCCTCGAGCAGCTCACGAAGAAGGGGTTCGAGGTGCTGTACCTGATCGACCCGATCGACGAGGTGGCGATGACGAACCTCGCGCAGTTTGAGGAGAAGACGCTCACGGACATCAGCAAGGAGGACCTCGACCTGGGCGAGGAGGACGAGGAGGAGGCGAAGAAGTCGAAGGAGCTGGAGGAGGAGTACAAGACGCTGACGGACTGGATGAAGGAGACCCTGGGCGAGAAGGTGGAGAAGGTGGCGGTGTCGCGAAGGCTGACGGACACCCCGTGCGTCCTCGTGACGAGCAAGTTCGGCTGGAGCGCCAACATGGAGCGCATCATGAAGGCGCAGGCCATGGGCGACTCCAGGGCCTCGGACTACATGAAGGGCAAGAAGACGATGGAGATCAACCCGACGAGCCCGGTCATCCTCGACCTCAAGAAGAAGCACGAGGCGAACGACGCGAGCGCCGCGCAGACCGCGGAGCTCCTCTTCGACACCGCCATGCTCACCTCGGGGTTCACCATCGACCAGCCCGCCGAATTCGCCGCCAAGATCTTCTCGCTCATGGACCAGGCCGTCGGCGCCGGCGCCGGCGCCGGCGACGCGGATGAAAAAGCCGAGGACCCGAAAAAAGACGAAGGCGACGACGGCGCGACCGAGACCGTCGAGCCGGAGGTCGTCTGAAGGGACGCCGCGAAGGAAAGTCGCGAGTGAGAGACGAAGCGAAGAGAAGGCCGCGGGCTGAGGCGACGGAGTGCGCGCGTGCCATTCAATTGACGAGCGACTTTTTTCAGCCCGAATCGCAATCCCCCACCCGTAGACTATACGCGTGCTCTCCCCGAGAGCGCGACGCTCGTCACGTCTTCATCTCCGCGTCCGCCTTCCCCTCCGCGGCGGCGAGCTTCTCCATCGCCTCCGCGCGCTCCTTCTCCGCGCGCCTGGCCTGTTTCAGCTGCTTCCTCGCCTGTTTCCCCGTGCGCGCGGGCCCGCGGCACCGCGCCACCTCAGCCTTGTGCTTCTCCACGAGGCCCAGGCGAAGACGCAGCGCGCGCTTGTCCTCCTTGCGCTGCTGCTGCTGCGTCTTGCGCTTGCGGTTCATGGTCTGCTGGCACTTACCCATGGCGAACGAACGACGAGGGAGCGCGTGGCGAACGCGAAGGGCCTCGCGCGCGCCGAGGTGTGTGCGAGCCGCCGCCGCCGAAGCCGCCGCCAAAGCAAATCGCCGAAACGCGACGAAGAGACCCGGGAGGGAGACGACGAAAAGAAAATGACGACGACGAGCTCAGATGCGCACCCGGAGACTTTGGACGGTGGTCTAATAACTCTAGCTAGAGCTTGAGAGACTACAAGTTCCTCCTCACTCGCCTACGCGTCGCGCTCCGTTCATCCCATGCTGAGCGCCCTGATCCTCGCCGCTATGGCCGCGCCGCTCTCGCGCGCGGTTCCCGGCCTCGCTCCGGGCGACCCGGCGCCTCTTCCCAGCCGAACGCGCGCCAACGCGCGCGCCGCCTCCTCCAGGTGTCGCGTCCTCCGCGCCTCCTCGCGAAGCGCCTTCTCCTCGGCGAGCGCCAAAAAGCGCCCCGGCGACCGCGTGGACCCGGGCGAGGCGACGAACGAACCCGCGGGCGAACGCGAGGGCGACCGGTCGTGCGGGTCAAACGCCGAGCGCCCCGCCCCTCCCTCCCGATTATTCGGGCTCGACGAGTCGTAGTTCCCCCCAAAGGAAGGGGCGAAGGAACTCCCCCGCGTCTCCCTCGGGAACGGCGTCCCTCGCAGCGCCTCCTCCTTTTCCCTTCGCGCGGCGGCGACGGTTTCGGCCACCGCGCCGACGCTCGCCACCGTCCCCGGGGTCTCCTCGGCGAACTCGGCGCGGTGGGTGAGGAAATATTCCGTCCCGCACAGGCCCGAGAGCGCCTCCGCCCCCGCGGCGAACAAAACCGCCGCGTCCGCGTCGTCCGCCTCCGACGCGTTCGAAGGCTTTTCGAAGGCGGGTCCGGCGCCGCGGACCGTTTTCGTTCCCCCCGCCCCGCCGCGTTCGCGACGCCGGCCCTCGCCGTCCGTCGCCCTCGCGAGCAGCGAGAACAGACCGAGCGCCTTGGCGCGCTTCGCCACCGAGCCCTCGCTCAGGCGCGGGAGGTGCGCGACCAAGACGCGGTGGCTGAGCGCGACCGCCGCGGCGAAGAATCCGCGCCGCGCGAAGATGTTCGACCGGAGAGAAAAAGACGCCGCCGCCGCGCGGTCCGACGCGCTCGGCTCCGACGACGCGCCCGAATACGAATCCCCCCGCGCCGCCGCCGCCGTCGCCGTCGCGAGCGCCGCCGCCGTCGCCTCCATCGACGCGAGTCGCTCGAACGCGCCGCGCTTCGCGGAGGGGTGCGTTTGGTCTCTCGGCGTGTCCCAGCGTCTCTCGGCGTCTACGCGCTCGCTCCGATTTCGTCCGACGACCCGAGAAAGTGTAAAGTCTCTTCCCGACGACTCCGCCGCGCGCTCCGCCTCCGCGGCGGCGTCGAACGCCGCCTCGAACTCGTCCGCGGAAGACGCGCCGCTCGGAGAACCGTCCTCCCGGGCGCTCGATCGAGTCGATCTCGATCCCGAGAGCGAGCGATGTGTCACGCCGTGAACGACGTCCCCTCCGTGAGTATCGTCGCGAAGGAGCGCGCTCGCGGTGTTCGCGCGCTTTTCGATTTCGTCGCGCAGACACGCGGCGACAAAGTCCAGCGCCGCGGCGTCCTCCTTCTCCTTCCCGAGGCTCACCTGCGCGCACTCGGCGGCGTCGAAACACGCGGCGAGGATGAGCCCGAGGTTCGCCTCGTGCGCGACGAGCGCGCGCGCGACCTCGCGGACGTCCACGCCGCGCGTCGCCGCGGTCGTTCGCACGCGCTCGAGGAGAAGGCGCGTCTGAGGGTCCGAGAGGGCATCCGCCGCCGAGGCGGGGTCGTCCGCCTTTTGTTCGTCCGCGGCGCCGCGGCGAATATCGCGGAACCGTCGCGTCGCGGCGCGATGGGCCTCGGCGGCTCGGAGCGTCGCGGAGAGGACGCCTTCCTCGAGGGCGAAGCGCGCGACGAGCGCGGGGGGGTCGGTGCGTTCCCAGAGCGTCGCGGGGAGGGCGGCGGGGGCGGGCGCGGCGGGGGACGCGGGGGGCGACGGCGTCGGCGTCGGCGGGGGCGGGGTCGCGGCGACGCCCATCGTCTCGTCGAGACGCGCGAGGGCCACGACGCGGCTCGCGGCGCGCGCGGCGTCGAACCACGACGGGGTGAGGAAGGGGGCGTCCGCGAGCGCGGCGACGGCGGCGCGGATGGACGCGGACAGCCGCGCGTCGCTCGTCGCGCGCTCGCGCGCGGCCTTCGCCGCCGCGGCGGCGTCCGGGCTGAGGTAGGAGGAGGGGCCCGCGCGCGCGCGTCGCGGCGCCCGAGGATCGGTCATCGACACGCGCTCGGGGGTGGTCGAGGCGCCCTCGGGCACCTCCAGCGCGCGACGCCCGGGGGGGAGAGACATCGCGAAGCGCGGGGCGAGCGCGCGCGCGGGAAGGCGACCCGGAGGCGCGGCACGACCCGGAGGCGCGACCCCCCCGGGGCGCGCGTCGAAGTGCGGAGGCGTTCTTCAGGGGCGGCCCGGCCCGCGCGTCGTGGTTTTTCAGGAACGAAAACGTCGAGCTCGTATCCCTCCTCCCGCCTCCTCTCGGCGCGATCTCGCGTCGGGCGGTCGGACGCGCACACTGGAGCGCGCGGTCGCGCCCCGGGGTCGTCGCGTCCCGGGTCGCCGGGTCGGCGCTCCTCGCGATGGGCGCGAGCGCGTCGAGCGCGGCGTCGTCCCTCCCCGAGGACGCGTCCGCGCTCCTGACGCGATTCGCGGGCCGGTCGCCCGTCTCCGCCTCGGATCCGTTCTGGAGTCGCCTCCTCGCCTCGCACGCCGAGCCCCTCACCGCGCACGATCCCGCGGCGCTGGACCGCGCCCTGCGCCCGCACTGCGTCTCCCTCGCGGCGAACGACGCGCGCACCGGCAACCTCGCCGGGCTCCTGCTCCACGCCTCGAGGGCGCTCAGGGCCGAGTCCCGATGCGCGCGCCGGGACGCCGCCGACGACGACCCCGCGGGCGCGGCGGTCCCGATCGTCGCCGTCAACGCGACGACGCTCGCGGGCGTCGTGCTCAAGCACCTCGTCGAGCGCCAGCCCGCGGCGGCGCTCCGCGACGCCCTGAACCGCGCCGCGCCCGGCGACGACGACGACCCGAACGCAGGTCCCGGAGGCGGAGGTCCCGCGCGCGGAGGTCGTCGCGGGTCCTCGGAACCGTCCGAAGCGGCAGAAGAGACCCCCGCGCGCGAATTCCTCCTCGCCGTCGTCGAGACCCTCGTCGCCGCGGGGGGAGCCGCGAACAAAAACAAAAACAAAAACAAAACAGCAGCCGCGGCCGCGCCCCTCGTCGTCGCGTGCTGTCGCGTCCTCGTCGCGTGCGCCTACGCGCCTCCGCGCCGAGAAGCCGAATCCGTCTCGCCGCTGTTCCGCGCCCTGGCGCTCGCGTGCGGCGGACCCTCTCACGGGTTCCGCGGCGCGGACGGC
>MDSW01169499.1_pt1 | contig 20663 bp, 25 predicted proteins | sample 811171 | NCBI WGS metagenome assembly MDSW01 (sample SAMN05326641, study PRJNA326480) | marine metagenome | isolation source: seawater | place: Atlantic Ocean: North West | collected 2012 | reverse complement strand
CCTCTTCCGCCACCACCATCGCCACCACCTCCATCCCCTCCTCCGCCTACACCACCACCGCCAGCACCGCCTCCACCTTTGCCTCCTCCACCATCTCCGCCACCTCCGTCACCACCACCACCTTCTCCACCGCCACCTGTGCCACCACCTCCGTCACCTCCGCCTCCATCCCCTCCTCCTCCTCTACCGCCACCTCCATCCCCACCGCCACCATCACCTCCGCCACCTGTGCCGCCACCTCCATCACCTCCACCTCCATCGCCTCCTCCACCTTTGCCGCCACCTCCGTCACCACCACCACCTTCTCCACCGCCACCTGTGCCACCACCTCCGTCACCTCCACCTCCATCGCCTCCTCCATCGCCGCCGCCGTCGCCTCCGCCAAGTCCACCACCGTCACCTCCTCCTCCGTCGCCACCGCCATCACCTCCTCCAATTCCCCCGCCGTCGCCTCCACCTCCATCTCCTCCCCCTCCTCATCCATCGCCACCGCCACCTTCTCCGCCTCCACCATCACCTCCGCCATCACCCCCACCCTCACCGCCACCTTCTCCTCCTCCTTCGCCTCCTCCACCAAGTCCGCCTCCACCATCCCCTCCGCCATCACCTCCTCCCTCACCACCACCTTCTCCTCCTCCGTCACCTCCTCCACCAAGCCCGCCCCCTTCTCCGCCGCCATCTCCACCGCCTTCCCCACCGCCTTCACCTCCACCCTCGCCACCTCCACCTTCCCCTCCGCCTTCACCGCCGCCACCATCTCCTCCGCCCTTGCAATGCACTCTAGATATATTATCTACATCTGTAGGTTATGATGTGGTAGCTTATGACGGCAATTTACGACAAGAATTCAGGACGATTTTAAACATGTTCTTGGATAGTCTGGCTGAAGACAACTTTGATGCATATACATGCAAAGTCAGCGAAAATGTACGATACGAATGTTTAGATGTTGCTTCATCGTCCACGCTAGGTGGTTCATTGTACTATATATCAAATCAAAGCAGTATATATGGTGATAGTACGATTGATTCCTATGCAATTGCGAACTCGTCAATTTTAAGTACGTCTTTATGGGGATCGAGTTCCACATGTTTTGATAACAAGAAAGTCGGAGATGGAATGATCAATTCCTATGATTTATGGGTTTATGCTATGTCATATTTCCGACTTGCGCCATACGACAATGTAAATCTTTATACCACTACGGTAAATGGACGAGATGATACACGGCTCCGATGTGGAATGAATATGACGTCGTCTGAATGGATTTTAGGAATGTCGAATGACCTATGTAGCACAAATGACGATGTTCAAGGTAGAAGATTGGCAACATCTACAGATTTAAATGTGAGCGTCAGCACTGAATCGTCCGGATTTGTTCAAGGTAGATGGATTCGAATACATATTCCCAATGTTTTCTGGGCAATCGAACTTCATCTCGAACATATTTCAGTAGATTCATATGTGCCGTTGACACATACTCCTGTGGATACGACTTCTTTGCCTGCAGATCCAACAAACATAGAAATACGATACAAGAGACATATAGAAAATGAAAGAAGATGCGCGATGATTATATCATCTATTTATGGAAATATTGCTATGGTGAAGAATTCTATCCAGATTGCTCAATACGGTAATAATCCATGTGCATGTGATTTGTACATGTGGATTCCTTCTCAATTTAACCAGCCGATTGCCGTTTCTCAAACATCAACTTCAATGAATGGATTTGGAGGCGCACGACAGTTCACACGTGCAGAAGAAAGAGGTATTTTTGAGACTTTCGAAGCACGTTTAGTTGCGGATCCTCATCTACAATTTGCTCATGGTGGACGAGCTGATATACGTGGCAAACATATGGGTGTGTACAACCTTATAAGCTCATATAAATTTAGTCTCAATATCAAGTTTGAAAATTCGACTATCACATTACGAGACAAACTCGTATACGGATCGTTTGTAACCAGTGCACATATAAGAGCAGATTCGACACAAAGATTACAAATCTCGTTTAATGCGTTCCAAAATATGCTTGGTGCTTATGCGATTGGAAAATGTGATAATAGACGATTTATTCTTCGGTCATATCAAAGAAAAACATGCGGAGATGTCCACTTGCTCATGAATTACTCATCTCTTTCGTTGCAGACCCCTGAATGGAATATTGCAATTCAACCGAAACCTATATACGATCGAATCGATGGTCCCTTTAAGCGACTTGACATAGCGGTTTCAAACTCAATTTCGCAATTTAATTTCAGACACACTCCACACGGTTTGTTGGGACAAAGTTTTGATTCTGATCATATGGCTGTATTCGGTTTAATAGAAAGTTTTGACACCACTCCATATCGCACACGATATATGGCTGAAGGCGCAATCGAAGGTCGTGCCTCAGACTACGAGATGGCGAACGAATTCTCAACTGATTTTGCATATTCTAGATTCGATGTCAATGGTCAGACGCGAAGTCTACAGAATTTAGAAGGCTTTATTCTAAATGTTATAGACCGTATATGATGATACAAAAAAAACACGTTTTAAAGTCAAAAATTACCATTTTTTTTTTGTGTGAATCATCAAAATGAACTTTTTTTGATCTGTTAAATAATGACACAAGAAGACGAAAATTATATTTTAAATGAAAACTCTTTTGTCTCGCTTCCTAAACTTTACTACAACTCCGAAGGCTTGATGGAGTATGTGACAGTATGTGAAGTAGACTCGAATCTTCCGGTCGTTCCGGAAGATTCATTACGATTTATTCCTCGAAAGCGTGGAGTCGCAATGGAAGCCTTCATTAATAATACATGGATTCGAATTGGCGTCATTTCCAAATGGCATGCAAAAAAAGGCGATATAGAACTCAAGTGTGTGAGACCGCATCCATACGAAATACCTATAAAAGTGACTATTCGCAGAAAGCAAGGTGATACTCAATCATCCATGTTTGAATTCTTTGAACCGAAATCTAATATATTTTCGCTGACAAATCAAAAAGACTAATCGAAAAAACCAGTTGAAGGTTGTAGTTCTTTTTCATGTAAAATAGTTTGATTCCATTTTTTGTTTTTAGAATACTCAAAGATCCACGATAGGACTGGTTTGAATTTTTTCGCCATTCGAATCCATGCATTGGCATTTTTTACAATTTTTTTGCATTCGTCATCATGAGTTCGCATCCAATGAATCACAGAAGACATATTGCGCGGGTGATGAATGGGAACAAAGTGTACATAGGGTTTTAACAATCCTTCCATCAGCCATCCTTCCACTTTAGGTGGAGGCATAACAATAACAGAATTTTGCATCATTAGCCATTTCAAATTTGTCGCGACATCATTTCCGGGCAAGCTGAGTATATATTTATAATTCAGAAGCTGTCTTTGAGATAACGCTCTTCCAATTTTCTGGGACGAGATCCATGCATTTTTTTTCTGCACAATCATCGAAAATTTAACGTTAAAACTTTTATGCAATTCATTCACATACCATCGGCGAATAAATCTTCCAGTTGTTGCTCCACGCCATACAATCGTTTCTTTTTTCGATTCCCAACGAGTCTCATCCTGTATGAATTTAAAGTTCCAATGTCGTGGTGTATTCAAAGGAAGCAATATAGAACATTTTTCAGATACTTTCCGCGATTTCGAAAATCCATAAGCGCTATTCATGGGACGATCACCGAACTGAACGATGAATTTGTTTCCAATATTATTCGTGTTTTTACAAAACATGTCCATATCATTCCAATATGGTTCGAAAAATCTAAACTCTTTATTTAAATGTTTGTTCCTTTTCAAGTATTTCATACCACAAGTAAACAGGAAAGGAACATTATAATCTGGGTGGTTATTGATAGAGGCATTTTTTTTACAAATATTCCCTAACAAGTAATGAAACCTTTCTTTTTCACTAATCATATGTGTTATACCGTATGACAAAAAAAATTAAGAGCACGCGCGTCGCGCGTTTTGCGTTTAATATATGAAAGACTTATCAATGTGATTGTCAAATGAATATTGCAAATTTAACACATATTGTGACCGGACACAAACCTTCTTTTTCGGACTTACCAGTCATCCTAAAAAAAAATATACAACACTGGTCCCAGTTGAATACAGGATATGCTCTTCACTACTATTCAAACACTGACCAAAACAAGTATTTGTTAAAAAATTGTGGATTTGGTCCACCTAATTTATGCAGCATAATTTCTTTATTAGGAGAAAATTGCCGTGCCGAATTATTTAGTTATCTATATTTGTATTTACATGGTGGGTGGTGGATAGATGCCGATACACCTGCTTCAAATATATTGCGTTCATGTTCACCAATTCAAATGTCTGATCCAATGGTGCTGATCAGGTTTGATAGCGAAAATCGGCCGCGTCATTCGATCTTTGCCTCAAAACCGAATCACCCTATTATTTATCAAGTCATGAAAATCATCATTCATAATACAATCGAGGTGAAGATCAACCGTAATCGAATGTTACCTGATACACTATTATATGTTACTGGGCCTCATAATTTGCATCGGGCAATTTGTGACTTAATGACGACACAAGATCGACTGAAGTATTGTGGTGATAAATTAAATTCAGCACCAAAAAGATGGGAAGGATTTCACACGCATTTCGGCGGAAAAGCAAACACACCAACTGGACATCTGTATGGCTCAAATATGGCTTCTAAATTTAGATATATTTCATGCAACATTGAGCATCATATCAGTAAGTATATGACAACCTTCAGACAAATGAATTTTAGTCATCATACGAGTACAGTAGCTCGTTGACTGTCGTGATTAACTGGCCATCGGAATTTTCAACAATTTACATCAACCCTTTCAGCAGTTGAATTGAATCTATTTTTCATTTTTTTTTCGATGAACGCTTTATTTTACGCAAATGAGTTTGCAGCACCTGGAGCGGGGAAAATCGAGGACATCTTGAGATATAGCGAAAGTCGACTTGAATCATGTCATTGCTACATCCAATGGCTTTTTCCAATGTCCGACTCCATTTCAAAATTTAACGCTCACACGTCTTTGCTCACAGAAGAGGAAGCGCATACGATACGCATGGATACTATCTGTTCCACACGAGTTCTTCATGCGTTCGAACGATTCTTGTTCTTCATGGGATTGCGATTATGCAAGAAGACACGCACGATATACCGAGCGTCAGCGCAAAAGTTGGCCTTTATCAATTCGTCTCCTCACAATTTTTTGCGAATCACTCGAATATTGAAGAGTATGCTTCTTCTTGGTCTTGGATCACTTCAGAAACCTTTTCTTGATATTTTATATTATGAAACCTTGCATGGTTGTTTAGGTAATGCACGAAGATCTATGACTGATCATTGGTTGCCAACTCAAAGCGATGACTTTGAAGATAATTGCATTATGCACAATATCTTTGCGGAAAATATGTTAATCAGAATGCGATTTATATGCGATATATTACACACGACGGAAAGTTGTCGTTTTGCATGCATTCTCTTATTGCGGGAAATTGGGAAGTTGTCAATACCATTTTCAGATGTCTTTGTGCTCATTTCAAAAAACAATGACAACTATTTCGGTATGGATACGAAAACGGCAAGCTTGAAATGGGTTTCAAAAAACGAATTCTCGACGATATACTGTACTCAAGGTGACAAGTTAGATGATCCGCAAGTCCCTGGGTTGTATATTTGGGAGACAATCGACGATGATATCGACATTGACTTGTTGCTGGATATGTGCTGCGTGAAAGGTGGTGACAAGCTTGCTTTTGTTTTTTTTTGTAGCTAATTGCTTATTGGTAAGCATATAAATTTGGTGGGTATCCTGGAAATGAACAACATCCGAAAATACTTTTACATGGACGATTTAAAATGATTCTGTTATTATACTTGTGTTTATGGTTGCGACATTTCGCAACCGGATACTTGAATGTTTCATTTTTAGAAAAAACAAGAGCTTTGGGGTGACTCTTGTGTATGAATGCTGCATCTCCAAAAGAACCAGCATATAAATATCCTGTTTTAAATAATAGTTGACATAGTCTAGGAGAGGGACGCTCTATTGTCATAGTACTAATTATATTTGACCAGTCATACTCGTCAGATAAAATATCTTCTTCTGCACCTTCTACATCAAGACTTAAGTAATCAATTCTGGTCAAATTAAGTTTTTTTACAATAGATAAAAGTGTATGAGGCATTACTAAAGAGGCATATCTGTTTTCACTGTTTTCTGAATTATCATATTTTTTGTTGATGATTCCTCCCATTTCTCCATTATAGGTGAAATTAATATACTCTTTTGTTTTAGATACCACTGCATTAAGTACCTTACATGAGCGAATTTTCTTCAAAATTCGAATACATTCATAATTTGCATCAATACAGACGCCCTTCCAACCCATTTGTTCTAAAGGATATGTGTTTGATTGGTGAATTGGATGATTTGCGGCTAGATCCATGAAAGTAAGAGTATCGAACCTTTCCGTAAAAACTTGTTTAATCCATTTATATTGAGCTGTTGGTTGATAAGTCTTCACAAAATCATTCGAAGAACACTTCATTTAGTATATGCTAAAAAACTTTAATTGATTTCACGCAGAACAATTGAAAATTCAATTAGTTTCTATTCGTTGAATCTTGCAATGGTTGTGTCTTTTTATTCTTACTTTCTTCCATTATTTCTTCCATAAAAGTAGGCGACGATTTTCCCATTTGTTTTTCAAATAAAAGCATTGTTTGATTGAAGTCCGTTTCTGCATCTTCATTTTCAGGATATTCATGGAAAAATTCCGATACATGCTCAATTATAGTTGTCTTTGTACCTGATTCTAATATTTCTTGTCGTATTCTTTTGGCTGTCTCTAAATAGGATACTATATTCGAATTAACGCTTAACATTACAAGCATAAGGTATTTTGCAATGAGGGTATGAATTTCATGAGGAATGAAAAATATGCAAACATCCCAATCTATAAAGCGAGCCTCTTTCAAGTCTGAAGTATATCGAATATTACTGATTGATACATCTCCATGCAACATACCAGTTTCTGCTGCTCTTTCTACAAGAGCAATCACTGCTTTTTCATTGTCAACTTTTTGTCTTTCAAGATATTCCATGCAAATAAGACTGATATAAAACTTTTGAATTCGATAACGTTGTGTCTTAGTAGAATAGTTTATCTTTCGTATAGGCAATCGTTGAGTATGTAAAATTTTAGGTCCAATAAGCATTTTTTCTGCTATTTTCCATGTATCAGCCAAAAAATCGTGGGCTTCTTTGCTCACACTTAACACAGCTTTCGAAATTGTGTTGTCTCTTCGAAATACCATACCGTCCGACCCACATTCTTTAGTTTGGTAAAATGGAGTTGTTTTTGTCCACTGAATGTCTAAATGATTTTGTAGGATTGGTTGAATATGAGCAATGACAGTATTTTGTACTAACTTGCACAAATCAATCCATTCTTTCTGTTCTTCATCATTGCAATCCATGCACTTGTCATTATCTTGTGTGAGCCATTCTTCTAATTTGTCCGACTTGACATATATGATGGGTGTTTTATAAAGATTGAAATCCTTGGATTTTTTCAAAGGTCCTGATAACATTTTGAAAAGTCCAAGCAAAAAAAAACTGTCGGCTAAAATATGTCTCTTTATGATAAAACTCATGTTGGTATGGTATGCTTGCTTGATGACAATAACTCGTCGTGCTTTATTGCACAGTGCGGTCTCATTAAATTCTGTGTTTTCTGTACCCAATGCTTCACCATCGCAAAGATTGAACTTTTATGGTGATGTTGATACTGATTCGTGTCATGATTTGATTACGAATCTTCAAAGTATAGACGCAACACAGGAAGGAAAAACACCAATACATCTCCATATTCAAAGTTTCGGTGGTGATTTGATGCCCATGTTTCATGTATTGGATTGTATTGATGCACTGGATTCACCGGTATGGACATATGTAGATGGATATGTTGCAAGTGCTGCATCTCTGCTCAGCGTATATGGAGAAAAACGATATATGACAAAGAGGTCTTTCATTTTAATTCATGAATTGCGAACAGATGTTGATGGACCCTATAGTGAGGTATTGAAAGATGTGTCCCATTCAAAAGAATTGATGCACTTGATGTGTGATGTGTACAAGATGAAGACAAGAATGAATTCTAAACAAGTTGAAGAGTTATTGTTGCAAGATGTTTGGCTGAATTCAAGAATGTGTCTTGAACTTGGGTTGGTCGACTATATATTGTAAAAAATTCTCGCGACCAAAAAAAAATTTATTCTCAGAATTTTTCAAGAGAATTCGTGACAAGAAATTTTCAAGATTTCAAGATGTACAAGATTTTTCTCAAAGTTCATTCTTGAGTGTATCTTGTAATGCTCTTTGCTTATTCCATGAATGTCGTAGCATTACATGATCCAAACTTGTAAGTCGGGGAGCTACAAACATGATACTATCATTTGGTTGCAAGTTTTGGCCACATGAATTATTGTGATTGTATTTTTTTGTGTCGTACAAGTCGTCTAAAAAGAAGCAATGACCCATCTCATGAACAAGAATCTTGTAATTTTTTCCTAAATTTCCGGTAGCATAATTTTCTGGTATACCTGCGATTCGAAGATAATGTCTTTGAGCGGCAGCAGCGTATGTTGTTCCATTCCAAAATTTTGTTTGGAAATACGAGATATTTTCAGGGTGATTATATTCTGACCACGAGTTTGGTGAAAATGTTGCTTGTGTGCGTGTCTTATTGCCAACAACGCGCAATTTCGTGTAATCCAAGTCCTTGCGATAAAAATTTGGATTATTCAATGGTTTTCCATTGTATTCTAATCTCCATGGACATTTTTCATTATTTTCCGTCCAATTCGTAACAATGGGATAATTACCATATGTTTCATAAAAGGATGAGTCAATCTGAACATCTTTGTTGAATACAAATCCGAAAATAGATACTTGAACAGATGCAACGGGGAACCCATTGTAACCCTTTAGTTGTGAAATCCAACTTGTCATGGATCTCACAAATTGGTCCTTTAATTTTTTGATAGTGAGTGCGTTGACAGGGACTGGCCATTCGGGAAAGTGAAAATATATGCACCATTTTTGTGTTTTTTTCATGGCCAGTAATATACCTAGAGTGTCAAGGTAAGGACATTTTGCTAAATCCATTTGTCGATTGTATTCTAGAGCCTTGCATTTTTCGGTATTTGACATTTCGAGATTTTGGAATATATTATCGGGACCAATTCCGTACTCGTCTTCGGGTGGTACTATATCTGGAAGTTTGCTAAAGTTGCATCCCATTTGTTATCACATGTTATAAAAAAATTGAAGCGACTGTTAAATTTTCCTTCTACTTTCCATCCCAATCGTCCAAGTCATGTACATCGTCTGCTAAAAACTTGCAATTAGGACATGAATTATTGACTACAAAATTTTCTTCCGTATGTTGGCCGTGGTGTGAGAGCAAATCAGAACAATGTGCATGAATAATTGGTCCGAACCCACATCTTGGACATTGAAATGCACGGAATGTTCCATCATTACGTAGGAATGCAATATTCTTTTGAATTTCTTCATTTGAAAAGTTTTTAATGTAATTCAGTAACATTGGAGTTATATCCCTCATGAAGAAATCATGAAGAAGTGATTTTCCATGATAAGTTTGAGAGAATTGATGTTCCGGAATATATCCGGAACAACTATGCATACTACAACAAGAAAGTTGGCGTAGCGAAGATTGTACATTTTCGTAAAACTCTTTGCATGATTGATCTATACATGCTTTGCATATGATATGATTATTTGAACACATTAAGCATTTGTCTCTCGTAGTTTGCATACAACAGCATTCGCATGTAACTTCATTTATTTTCTCTGGTTTTTGAATTTGAGTAATCATATCTGAAATTCTCATGTCTCTTTCTTCAATGTCTTGGTACAGTTGAGCGATTCGTGCACTATTTTGATCGATTGTATGTTGATTCTTTTTATTTTCTGAAATGTAGTTGTCGATTTCTTGTTTCATTTCTTCACACCTATATTGTATATCATCACATAAGACTTGACATTTGGAACATATATTCATTACAATCTCATTTATGCTATCTAGTAATTGGTCTGTTTGTGTATGGAGTTGTTTTTGTGATGTCTTCAAAGATATCATCCTTCTCCACATTATTTTTGACAAGGATAAAAAAATAATTGATCAAATTTTTTCAACTAAATTTTCAAAAAATAAAATGGTATGTCAGTGTCTATATTGTTCAAATCCACAGAGTATGAAGAGTATTCGATTTCCATCTTATGTAAAGTATTCACCCTTGGATAATACCAACGATACTTTAATTGCTTGTATCAGACACACTGGTTCAGGTAGCTATACTATCGATTTTACAACCAAGTTTGATATCCGACCTAGTAATATGGTTTCGTCGACGATGCATGCCCAGAGAGCTTTGTGCAAGAATCATAAACAGTTCAAGAAGAATCCACACGATCATTGGTTTTTAAATGTGGATGGTATTGATATGTCGATTGCAGATCTTGAGAGGAAAAATATTCAATTTACTCAACATACGAAGAAGTTATGCACGGATGATTTGGGTGAATGTGCAGCACATCTTCGTTTGTACAAACCCGTCACTCTAAAGTTTCGTGGAAAATGTGCCGAAGTCAATCAGGTTGATATTAAAAAAGGAGTTTGTGACAAAAGAAAGAGGTGTGAGCCACTAAATGAAACCAAAAGCGTGAAAATGAAGGAGGAAAGTCTTGTTGTAGAGGACGACGAGGAAGAAGCTTTTGGGTGGTCGACAACACAAGAGGACTGGACTTCTGAAAATCTTCAATGTTTTATTGGATTGAATCCTGAAGGCGCTCCAAAAATGCTGAGAATTGAACAGGAATCATTTCCAGCTATGTGCAGGAAGAAAAGCATTCCTATTTATGAATGTGTATTTGAGCACCCAGTGACATATCTTGAGAAAAAAATCTGGATATCCAGCACTATTATTGTTTCGATACAGCAATACAAAGATATTTTAAATCAATTTGTATCTGCCGCTATGGTGTGCGAAGTGTAAGTTGTTGGTGTATCAATCATAAGAAATGGATATATGACATTATTTGAGTCTATCCTCCATATTACGGATGTCATGTGAGAAAAACTCATGAATTCTTTTTCTTGTTCATATGTTTGGTCTCTGCTCTCCTCGTTTTGCTGCATGTTGAATGTCTCGTATTTTCGCTTCATCCTTTTTTTCTCGAAAAAATTTCAGTGTACTTCAAAAAAAATTAGTACATAAAGTAATGACGACAAATCCAACTAATTTATCAATAATAGCGGATCAATCAAAGGATTCATTAACGACTGGTGAATCTTCTGGATCACCATCTGGGTCATCAACGAAAAGTTCTCCAGGTTCGTCAAGCAATTTATTCATGTCTCACACGTGGGATACTGATTTGCGTGGTCGATCCACACATGGAAGAGTTCGATCCTTAAAAACAGAGTTAGATAAACTAGGATGGAAGGTTTGGTTTGATGAGGAACAATTATTAATTGGGTGTAATATAGATGTAAAAATGGCAAATGGTATAAAAGGTTCTGACGCAGTATGTGTTTGTGTAACTAGACGATATATAGAAAAAATTAACAGTCAAGCTAGCAATGATAATTGTGCAAAAGAGTGGAATTTCGCACAGTCGATTGGCAAAAAAATTTTACCAATCATTATGGAGGAAGAGATGCTTGATGTTCGCGCGTGGCCGCAAGGTTTAATGACTATGTATTTAGGTAACACATTCTATATTGATTGTACGAGTGATGATATGAAAGCTTCAGCTAGAAAACTGGATACAATGTTATTAATATTAGGACTAAAAAAGCGAAAAATCATATCAAGACATTCGTGGCCTATAGTAAGTTCTGGTCGAGTACCAGTTTTTATGAGTGGGAGAAAGAATTCCCGTAAAAGAATCAGAGATACCATTCGATTATAAAGAATACGCAAATAAATCTTTTTTTGGACCAGTGTATTGTTTTCTCCATGGTATCAGATTTTCCGGATAAGGCGCCAGTGGCGTTTCCTTGAGAAGGAGCTGAGCAATCTCTTCGGAAATTTCAGGACACGGAGTAGTATCCGGTATATTGTGGAGTATAGCAGCTTTGTCCCAGTATATATTACCATCTGCATCTTTCACGGTATTTTCGGCAAGTTTGCGCGTCTTTTTACATAGTAAATGCGCATATGAGCTATCATTTTGCAGTCTCTTTCGTGTTGATGTCAATAATCTTCTCTTTTGCATGATATACTCCACTTCTTTCTTGAGGTAAGGAACTGGAGTGTAGAAGTAAGAATCTGGATGAAGTGAAACAAGAGCAACACCTTTTACCTTGAAATTGTAGTATTTTTCTAACACATATGCGTAACAACCAAGTTGCAAAGCATAAGAACATCCTGAACAATCTTCTAGATTTGATAGAGGTTCTTTCATTTTCGAGTATCCTATCATTTTTTGAGGTAGCTTAAGCGAACGTTTCCAATCTATGATGAATAATTCTCCGGATGGGAGTATTACTGAAAGATCAACGGATCCAGCAATGTCTTCTTCTTCTGCGAAAATTTCTATTTCTGTGCGGAATGCCATAGCTTGAATCGGTAGTAAGTTTTCTCGTATAAATCGAAGACCAATTTTAACATCTGGATAATTCAAATCTATGGGTAAACTGTTGAACCATCGTTCCATACACCAATGAGCATGAGTTCCTTCATTTCTCGCTAATTCGCCGTATTTAGCCCATTTTTCTTTGATTTCATCATCGCTTTCAGCGCGATCAAAATTGTAGAGAACAATATTTGCATCGTTCACTTTTTTCTTTGCTACAGATTTTAGCATGTTGATCACCATAGTTGCCGTCATATTACGAGATGTATCTGAGTTTATAGATGACAATGTGAGTTTTTGTACCTTATCATATATTATGATTCCTTGTCGCACATCCAACGTTTCTATCGTCTTTTCGACGGGGTTGATGCAATAGTCCAAGCGAGGCCATGATTGAGATTTACTTTTTTGCATGGCGCGAATGCCCAATATATTATCAAATGGTGCTTCATATTCGTGAGCTAATGATGATATAGATTGACTGGCTATTTCTCCTTTTACTACATACAAGTGCGGTATTTCATGGAAAACAATATCAGCGTCTCTTGCGAATGCGTTTGCTCTGTGGAGAATGAGGTCAGTAGTATGAATTGGTAAAACATATCGTTCGTCAAAGTGAATTGGATTAGGCGGAGGTTCTCCAATCGCTGGTTCAAGACGACAAGCTTCAATGTCCTCCCACTCGTTCATTTTTTTTTGGAAATTAAATTTTGAAAATATGATTCAAACCTTTTTGGGACTCTCATCCGATTATGCATCAGATTGTAGAAGACGAATAAATAACATAAAATGCGAACTTCGTTTCTTACCAATAATTACGCGTTTCTAAATAGAAACTTCAATGGTCCAGGTATCAAGATACATTGTGCAGAACAAAACGAAGAGTTTGTGACATTTACATGTGCACCATGCAAGTCGAATGACCATGATTTTGAAATTGTTCCGAACAATAACGAAATTTGTTTTCGCGTTATTATTGGTAATTCAGAAATTTCGCTCATAAGGAAGATTACTCGTGGAGAGGAATTTACATTCCGAAATCTTCCAGTGACAAATGGACAAGAAATTTGGGTTGCTTGTGATGTTCCAAATACATACTGTGTATATGGATTCGCAAGCAATTATCCTCTCACCTAGTTTGTAAAAAATTCCGTGATCTTGTCCTCAAATATGGATCGTAAAAGTGTGTATCATACAATTGTATGAGTCTTTTCGCTCGTATTAAAAGTATTTCTTGTTCTTGTATTTGTTCTTGTAATTTATTAATATCATATTCTGTTTGTGTACTTTTGCTTAATTCCTCGTAATTGTCTTTAACTTCTACAAATCTATTAGAATAGTGCAATTTGTATATTCTTTGTATAATACGAATAGCTTTCATGTGTTTTTGAAATATTCTTTTTGTCAAATAGGTTAGAAAATTGTACTGAATTCTATAAATGGCATTTATTTGCTTTTTTCTGTGTGTTTCTGCGATTTTCTGTCTGAATATTGATTGCAAAACAATGGCTGCACTTATTTGGAGGATTTCAAAATAAGTATATTTTGTGACAAATGCTTTTGTTTTTCCGAACGCAATTCCATTCGTGCCGGAAATATGAGGGAAGCAATGATCATATATTCCATAATCAAGTTTGATCGGATATTCAGTGCGCATGATTTCGCATATTTGTCTGAGACCACTATATTTGATCTGTTCATGAATTAGCTCTTCGTCAAAAATAGTGGGAGAACGATTCATATTAGGTTTTATGCACCGTACAAAATGTTGTTCCGTATTCGTCATATATTTGCACAATTCAATCAAGCGACTTTTGAAAACAGTTGCGATTGTACTTGTTACGAGTGTATTTTTCTTGTATGTGTTTACATTTTCAAACAGTGTTTTAATTGCTGAATTTGTAGAGTGTTTTAAAGCGTCAACTACATCCCATTTGAGAGTATCAAGATTTTTCTCTATGAAACGATCAGCTTCATACGAGACATTTTCCGCGAAATGTGCAATACAGAATTTGTTCTGATTCAAAAGTGGAAAGAATAATTTTTGGTTTGTGTTTTGATTTTTCAAATTTTGAAGCATAATATCACATGAAAAGTTGAGCCTGCATGCTTCTTGAAGGTATGTAATTACTGTGTCGCATGTTTCCAATGAACTTGTACTTTCAGGAAAACATATTGCACTTGTATTGATACCTTCTTCCAAGTATTCTTTTTGTTTTAATTCTATTGCATAATAAGCGAATTGTTGTTGTAGTTTCTCATTTGAAAAGTTGATACAGAATTGTTCAAAACAATTTTTTCTAAAATTTTCAAATCCGAAAATGTCAAGGATGCCGATTTTATTCGATTCCTGATCGGTTTCAAAAATTTTATTTATAGTATTCACGGTGTAATCAAACATAGACGAGTACATTTTCATAGAAATAGATTTGATCAAGCTTTTTTGTGTTGTAGGTTCAATTATGCTATGAATGATTTCATCTGATCCATCTGATTTTGGGATTTTTCTTGTATCATGTGTCAAGGAAAGAGTATCATGAATTTGCAAAATGCTTGCAATTTTTTCAATATCATCTTCTGATGTGATTTCAAGTATGATTCGAATGGTCTCTTTAATTATTTCTGTATCAAACCCAATTATATCAAACGATTTTTGCAATTCAGACCAAGGAAATCGAATAGAATTATTACTTGACATTATATGCGATTTTGCAGGATACAAGCTATAGAATATATGATAATTAGATTCGTGTTCTGTTTTTTGAGAGACGACACGTGTTTTTTCAAGTAAAAATGTGATGATTTTTGCTCCATTTTGAATGGATTTTTTGTAAGACAATTCTATAAATTTCCCGAATCGAGAGCTGTTTTCATTTTTGGCAGTCGATGCATTCCCTAGAACTTCTAAAATCGGATTGCAAGAAATGATTTTGTCTACAATGCAACATTTGTTTGCATGCAAGTCTTCCAATTGTTGCATACATATTTTTGCAAGTTCTGTTTTTCCAGAACCTGATTCACCGGAAATGACAATTGTTTGAGATTGTTTATTGACATGCCGATGTGTTTTGTTAACTAATTTGAAAATATGCGCTGTTATTGGCCATTTATTTGCGTACATGTCAAGCCATTCGAAAGGATTTATGCTTATGCAGATTTCTCCACACATTGTGTACGGTTTCTTTTGGTAAAATCGTATTTTCAAGTTTTTCGCAATTTCTTCAATAGTTAATTCTTTCAAGTCCGATATGTCATCCATTTTCTAGATTGTGCGAATTTTTTTGAATGTAAAAACCCGAAATTTATTGTACATTAAGCATTTGTTCCATGACATAAATATCGTCAGGTAAATACATATCTTTCAGATGAACCGTATAGTATTTATTAAGTGGTAATGGACGTTTTACATAAATATCCAATTTTCGTTCAATCAGTTCTTTAGTAGCTATGTAAAGGAAATTGGATTTGAGATTTTCCGGTACATCAACTAGTATCTGAGCGTTTTCACTTAGTTGTGATGCGCGAACACCGATGATTCTGGAACATTCATACTTTGTGAGTAGATGATTCATCTTTATCAGATTTATTACAAAAAAATAATCTGATAATGGTTTGCGGTGTGCTGGTCAACGATGAAGGTCAATGTTCTTCTGTGCGTCTTGTCAAAAATAAAACAGGAGGTGTGCGTTACAACAATAAAAAAATGTACATTCACTATTCGAATGAAGATGAAAATTTGATGATTTTAAGTTCTCATCTTGTCGAAAATGTTTTAAATGACGATGTGGATTTACTCACATTTTCGTTTCCACCTCCTCTTAATAAGTATATCTATCCTAAACCGGTCATAGTTTTACGAGGATCATTGGAATCTCCGGAGGATTTAACATGCGAATCATTTGTAAATCATTGTGCTCAATTCAAACTTAGTATCAATGAAATTGCTGCAAACCTAACCGTGTACGATGTACCTTTAGATGAGGCAACTTTTGAAGAAGTTGACGATTCAGAAAACGAAGAAGATGATTTATATCAGGAGTCTGACGATGAAAAAGAAGAAGAACCAGAAGATGACGAAGACTGGGAAGTTGATGATGACGAAGGTGCGGTAAGTTGAATCAGTTTTTTTATGTATGGTAATTAAAATAATGGATTCAAATAAGCGAAAGTCAGATGTAGATGCCTGTACAAATAACAACCGAAAAAAGAGAATGGATATGTCACCCGAAGTAAAAGAAGCAGTTGATGACATTTTGAATGGTGTAACTGTGAATTCGTCAACAGAATGGGTGCAACGAGAATATCTGCGTTTAATGCGAAGGGAGGCAAACAAACGCCAAAATGAATCAATTTTGAAAACCCAAAATTCAAAGTAAATGGAGATTCTGCTAAACAAAATTGGCCAGTTGAACAGTACTACAACTGCAAATTATACAATCGTTTTAGAACGTGTATTAAGAACATGTATTGAAATGTTAAAAGATAGAGGTTATAATGTTAGCGTAGATTGCAGAACAGTTGGTGATATTACATACAAGATTGAGCAAAATGATTCTGTTCTAATTGGTGAAAATGCATCTGGATCAGCTCTTGTTTTTTTTCACAATGAAGAACGGGTTGGTGTCAAACAACTACGACAGTGGAATGATGGCAATCAAGGATCTCAAATAATAATTGTCTCTGTTGAAGGACCGACTGCATTCACAAAAAAAGAAGCAGATCAATATTATCCAAATATTCAGTTTTTCACATTTAAAGATTTGTGCGTAAATATTACCCGTCATAATCTAGTACCTAAACATGAAAAAATTACCAAGAATGATGTTGAATATGAAGTAAGTTCTGATGAAGAATGGCCCAAATTGTACACGACAGATGCGATTTCACAATATTACAATTATAAACCTGGTGATCTCGTTCGTATCACTCGAACGATGGGATGTGCCGAACCAGTGTTCTATTATCGGTTGGTGTGTCAACCTCCTTCAACATAATAAGTGTCGTGAGAGATTGTAAAAAATACTTGAAAAGTAAATGAATGTTGATACAGGAGATCAGGTAGTTCTTTTACCCGCACTCTTAATTGCATTTTTGGGGTGGGCTTATAATATTTTAATTTTAGATCGGTATAGAGGAATTTGTAATTTTCGTAAAATTGAATTATATGCACTTTTTGTAGCACTCACCGGAGGATTTGCTGGTTGGATCGGTTCCCTTTCTTTGAAACATGATAATATGATTGCTATTGGAATAGTAGCAAGTTCTTTTAGAACTTTTGTGAATTGGATCGTTTTGGTAATTATTGTGAACGAAGATGTTTTTCTGAGTCGACAACAATTTCTATCATTAACATTCAAAATCGTGATTACTGTTCTTTGGGAAGTCCAGCATCGTCTTACAATCATGTCTTAATAAAAAGATCTGATATAGTAAACATGAATTGCGAAATGTCTCAATGCGGTATACAAAAAAAATCGGACATGGTATGTGTCAATCCGTCAAATGTACATTCACATTTGAAAGATGATATAATATTTTGTTCCGATAATCGTTTAATATCCTCTTACTATCCAGATGCTAACTCTGTAGTACCGGATGATTCTTGGATGTGCGGATTCCCAAATATTCCAGGTATTTCTAATGGACAAATATGTGTAAAGAATTTTAAACCTGGTAAAACAAATGTTATGCGACATTTAAATGTTATCGTACCTGATTGGTCGTGCTCAGACTTTTGATCTGACCTATTTTTTTTAAATTCGCATAAAGAAAAATGTCTGCATCTCTTGGATACGCGACAAAGCAATACGCTATGCCTGTACAAAATATAAAAGCCAAAAAAAATGAAACCGTGAATCTTAAAATTGTTGCAAAAGAAGTTGACGCAACGCGCGAGCAAGAAAAGGATCCTAATAAAAGTACGAAACGATGGACAGTTTCACTTGTTGTAATAAACACACTTTTATCATTAGCTCATCTTGGAGTGCTTCTATTTGTTGCTACAAGTACATTTAGTTTTCCACTAACATTCTTTTATACGACAATAAAAGAGTCTATTCTTGATAATCTCAACTGTATTTACGATTACGGTGAAAATGTATTCAACGGTACAACTAATTCATTCTGCACAACTACAGAATATAAAATGTCTGGTAATTCAACGCCGCCCGCAATTTGTACATCGATACTCTCTGGTAATGATTCTCTTCCAGGTGTAACGGATAGCGGAAGTCCTCTTTTACAAGCTTACGAATTGACACGCTTTGGGCAAGGCACCAATTCGGTAGAGTATATTGACAACATCGGAAAATACTTGACTCAAGGTATTTTGCTTGCTATAGAAGGTTTTACATTAATCTCGCATCTGTTTTATGCGATCATCTTTTACCGTATTTACAAGGAAATCAAGGTTGGCGACGAACAGAAAATGCTCACGAATTGGTTTGTAGAAAATGGTGGTTTGCCTCTTCGTTGGGTTGAGTATGCTCTAACTGCATCTCTTATGTCTTTATTCATTGCTACAACTGCAAACTTATTCGAAGTATTTGGTATAGTTGCTATTACATTGTCTGTGTTTGCTCAAATGTTTTTTGGTGGGATTGTAGAACGTTTGTTAAGTCAAGGATATGGATATGAATCACTAACAATTATTTATATTCCTGCTTTTTCGATCTTTATTGCCACATGGGCTCCAATCGTTCAATCTCTCTTTGATTCTGTATTCAAATTAAGTTGCTTAACTTATGAAGATGATAATTTCTTCACGTGTTCGCAACCTAGTTGTTTTGGAAGAGAAGTTCCTATTCCACTTTTCAGTTTTATTCTATTATTCTTATTTTGTGTGTTTCCAATAATTTTAATTTATAAAGCTTACATCATGGGAGGGTGGTTCGCATATGTTGACGAAGTTGTAGTGAACGGACTAGGTTTGTGCACATGCCAACCTTTTAAGAACTTGAATGTTGTTTGTTATCCATTATATTTGATTCTTTTAGGTTTGATTCGAAGTTTCAATTTTATCATGTTTGTCTTTGTTGCCGGATTTATTGCATGGTTTAACTTGTTAAGAACTGTCTTTTCTCCATTTCTTCCTGCACGATTTTTAGTTGAGAAGCCGAAACCATACAAATCATTACGTCTTTTATTTGTATGCGAAGCTTTGTACGCAACAGCATCTGCTACATCTAAGATATTTTTGGCTGTATTTTTCACAATATCTTTTGCGAATCGAAACTGGTAACTACATTTTTCAATATTTCGATAAGTCGACTTCCATCCAGATTTCACCGTCTAGCAATTCCGGTTCGGTCGGCTCGTCATAGACGAATTCGTAGCCTTTGACCTTGTAGCCTTTGAGACACGCTTGAGAGATGTTTCGTGAACTCAGTCCCAGGATTCTTGCGGCTTCTCTCGCACTGCTATAAGAAACAAATGCTCCTTCTTTGCGTGCTTTGACGGGTTTACTACGCCGTGTTGCGCTGGACGCGCGGTTCACATTTGTGGTATATGAATGCTTGATGTTCTCGCTTTTCGAACACCATTCCAAATTGTCCACAGAATTGTTTGATGGATTCAAATCCTTGTGATTGATTTCCGTTTGTCCTTCTTGTGGAGGAGGAAGAAAGGTTTGTGCCACCAATGTATGGACAAAATATGTTTTTCCTTGGATCTGAACGGCACATCGGTTGTCTTCTGATGGGGTTGGTTTGTATTCCACGCCAGTATTGGTCCGTATGCGTCCCAAGGACGAAATTTGAAGCCCGTTCATAGTTGGCTTCCATTCTTCGCCATCAAGAGTCGTCCATGTATTCAGAGATTCGAATTCAAAACCACCGGTTTTTCGTCTTTCTCCGCGCAGACATGCACTGATGGCTCCTCGGTCTAGCTTCAATGATCTAGAGGCGTCACATGCACTTGTGTATTCGTACCATTCGTCTGTTCCTACTTTGCGTCCCCTAAGTGGTTT
>MDSW01131480.1_pt1 | contig 20663 bp, 17 predicted proteins | sample 811171 | NCBI WGS metagenome assembly MDSW01 (sample SAMN05326641, study PRJNA326480) | marine metagenome | isolation source: seawater | place: Atlantic Ocean: North West | collected 2012 | reverse complement strand
CTCCTCATATATTTTGGGGGGAGGAAAGTCCGGGCTCCACGAAAACACGGTGCCGGGTAACACCCGGCAGGGGCAACCCTAGGGAAAGTGCCACAGAAAGCAAACCGCCTAACCAAAGTTATAAAACTAGTTTAGGTAAGGGTGAAAGGGTGCGGTAAGAGCGCACCGCGTAAATGGTAACACTTACGGCAAGGTAAACCCCACCGGGAGCAAGATCAAATAGGGGCGACAAGATAAGGGCTGAGTAATATCAAACTTTATTAAGCGTGTTTTCGCGCAAGTCGCTCGGGTAGGTCGCGTGAGGCATCCGGTAACGGGCGCCCCAGATGAATAGCCGTCCGTTTTTCTAATAGAAAACTGGACAGAACCCGGCTTATAGGCGATCTGGCATTTTTTTCTAAGATAAGAAATAAACGAATTAAAAAATTGATGCTCATTATGAATATAGGGCATCTTATAAGAGATATATAAAATTTAAGTTATAACTAAACTATTAGGAGAAAAATATAATAGAGTAAAAAACTTATATGAACAAAACATAAACATTTATTTTTATATAGTCTTGTTTAAGTATAACAAAACTTAACTAATAGCTAAATTAGAATAATCTCATGGTCTGAAACTTATCGCTAGCTAGTGAATGTCTTGCAAATACTTGATTTATTACATTGACGCCCATATCTACCCATGCTATCCCATATTGTCCCATTATAGTAGATTCGGTGGTTTTATTGCTGAATCAAAACTTAGAAGAACACAATAGACTGGGACGGCGTATCGGTGGATGGGAGAAACATCTGTGGCGTTGTTTACGGGTCATATAACTAACAAATTAGATCGAAAGGGTCGTATATCTGTCCCAGCAGGGTTCCGGTCGACCCTAGGTAAGCAAACCTTTCATGGCATCGCAGCCTACCCCTCACTTGATGGAACTAATGCAATTGAAGGGTCTGGGATAGACATGTTGCAAAATCTCTCAGATCGTTTTTCTAATGCTAATCCATTTTCACCTGAATTTCGAAACGCCAAGTTAGCATTATTTTCTAATATTGATCAGCTGCCATTTGATAGTGAAGGTCGCATATCATTACCTTCAAGACTCATAGAGTTAGCAAACCTAAGTTCGCAAGCATCATTTGTTGGGCTTGGAGATACCTTTCAAATTTGGGAGCCTGAGGCTTTTAAAGCAGCAAGAAAACAAGCTATGCAACGGGCATATAAAGAATTAGCTAAACTTGAACTACCCCCAAGTCAAATAAGCGGAGAAAAAAATGACAGCTCCCGCTAATCAAGAGCAAAAGAAAGCAATACACATTCCGGTGATGCTACAAGAAGTAATATCTGCAATAGCACCCAAAGATAAGGGCACATACTTAGACGGAACTCTTGGTGCTGGAGGTTATACACGCGCTATTCTTGAAACTGCAAAATGTAATGCAATTTGCATTGATGCAGACCCTAATGCTCTTAAAATAGCAGGAGATCTTGAAAAAAAATATCCAAGACGTATTCATCTAGCTATTGGTAATTTTGCAGACATGGAAGCTATTGCAGCATCCAATGGTAAAAAAATTTTTGACGGTATAACTCTGGACCTTGGTATCTCATCAACTCAGCTAGAGGATGAAAACCGTGGGTTTTCGTTTATGAGAGACGGTCCACTAGATATGCGTATGGGTAATACATCTAAAACAGCTGCCGACATTGTAAACTTCAGTTCACAAGAGGAATTGGAAGAAATTATCCGAACCTATGGTGAAGAAAAAAAAGCTAGAAAAATTACCCAGGCCATTTGTAAAAAAAGAAAAAAACAGTCGATTCATACCACCCTGGAACTAGCAACCATAATTCGTGATTCTATAGGGCAACCTCGCAATTCTATTGACTCCGCTACAAGGACATTTCAAGCGTTACGGATTGCAGTAAACGATGAGATAGAAAACCTAAGAAATGGACTAATTGCAGCAGAACGTATTTTAAAAAGTGGAGGTAGATTGGCTGTAGTTTCTTTCCATTCACTAGAAGATCGAGAGGTAAAAAATTTCTTCCGCTCAAGAAGTGGCAATAATCCAAATAATAACCGCCATATCCCGAGTTCTGCCACAAAATTGCCTCAACCTAGTCTTAAGCTTTTATTTCGTGGTGCCCAAAGTCCTACTGAAGCCGAAGTTAAATTGAATCCTAGAGCGCGCAGCGCAAAACTTAGGGTTGCAGAAAGGACAGATTCACCACTTTTAGAAAAGGGGTTAGCCGCATGATTCGACCTGTAGTCCTTGTCTGGATCGGACTTGCCGCGGTTGTGGCTGTCTCTTTATTCTTAGTAAAGTACAAAGTTCAAGATTTAGACGAGCAGTTAGCAACAATTGAGTCTGATAAGCTTGCAGCTCAGCAGTCAATCCATGTGCTTGAGGCTGAATGGGCCTATCTTAACAGACCAGACATTCTGGAAAGCCTATCAGCTAAATATCTGCAATTAAACCCTACAGAAGCAAAGCAGTTGATAGTCTTTGACCCTAAGAAACTAACTTCTAATCCGGATCTGGGGGCGACACGATGACAGATCTGATCGTAAAATCATGGAAAAAATCTAGACATGCAGAAGAATCTTCTAGCTCACATAATGGCTTTAAACTTGGCAAAAATAAAGCCAAAAAACCACTTGAGGTTGCTAGAATACGCCTTATTGTAGCGGGCTTTATATTCACAGCATGCTTTCTTGTACTCGGCACACGCCTACTAGATCTATCCCTAATTGGAACTGGAACCGATTCTGCTAGCTCCCAAAATTTTAGTACTAGTGAATTAACTCTTAACCGTAGGGACATAGTTGACAGAAATAATATTGTTCTAGCCACAAACTTACCAACTGAGTCACTATTCGTTGACCCAAGGGAAGTTTTAGAGCCAGAAAAGTCAATACAAAGAATTAAGACTGTCTTACCTGAAATAAATACAGGATCACTGCTTAGACTTATTAATAGTGGGGGATCATTTCATTGGGTTTCAAGGAATCTTACCCCAGAGCAAGTTTGGCAAATAAATAGCTTGGGTCTTCCTGGATTCAAGTTTGTAGAAGAAGAACGTAGAGTATATCCGCATGGAGCACTATTTGCCCATGCACTAGGTTTTGCTGGGATAGATAATCGCGGTCTCGCGGGTATTGAAGCAGCCCTTGATAGCAGACTTACTGGGAAAGCCAATGTAAATGCAGAGCCATTAAAGACATCATTAGATGTTAGAGTTCAGCACGCGCTCACAATAGAACTAAGTGAAGCAATGGCTGCCTTTAAGGCTAAGGGAGCTGCAGGCTTGGTAATAGATGTGCACACCGGTGAATTAGTTGCAATGACAAGCTTGCCAGCTTTTGATTTAAATCTCTACAAAGAGAGCTCCCCTAACGAAAGGTTCAATCGTGCCACACTTGGGGTTTATGAACTAGGTTCAGTATTTAAAGCTTTCAATACAGCTCTTGCTTTAGATTCAGGTCTGGTAGATATAACTGACAGTTATGACGCAACAAAACCATTAAAAGTATCAAGATTTCTTATTCGTGATGACCATCCTAAAAATAGTTGGCTAACCGTACCAGAAATTTTTATACACTCATCAAATATTGGCTCTGCCCGTATGGCTATGACCATAGGTGCAGAAAAGCAGCAAAAATTCTTATCGCAACTTGGGATGTTAAAGCCTATAAAAATAGAAATACCTGAGTCTGGTCACCCATTAAGTCCAAGCACATGGCGCGATATCAATACTATGACAGTATCCTATGGTCACGGAATAGCTGTAACACCGCTTCATGCTATAAGTGGCTTTGCAACTTTAGTAAATGGAGGAATAAAGCGTCAACCAACTCTTTTATTTCGCGATCAAAATCATAAAAACATTCAAGGCACTCGAATAATCGGGGCTGATACTTCACTTTTAATGCGAAAACTTATGTATCAGGCGGTTACAGAAGGCACTGGAAAAAGTGCACAAGTAGAAGGCTATCTAGTTGGAGGGAAAACAGGAACAGCTGAAAAAGTAGTGGCTGGCAGCTACCAAAGGAAGGCTATTATTTCCACATTCATTGCGGCCTTCCCAATCGAAAGACCCCGCTATGCCGTCTTAGTATCCTTAGACGAACCTCAAGGAAACAAGCTCACACATAATCTCGCTAGCGCTGGATGGACAGCTGCGCCAGCAACAGGTCGTATCATAAGTAAGATAGGTCCCCTACTCGGTGTTCCACCTACAATCACACCATCTATTTTTCCAGATAAACAGGTAATAACGCGACCAGTAAAAAATATATTAAGAACCGAATTTCGGAGGATTGAGAGTGCTACTTTCTGAGTTGGTTGCTGATAACGGCTCTCAGCCGAGTGGGTTCCGTGATGTAGAGATCAGAGGACTTACAGCGGATAGTAGAAACGTGCAGGCAGGGTTTTTATTTGCAGCACTTGAAGGTAGTCAAAGTAACGGAAAAGATTTTATTCCAGATGCCTTGAGGCAAGGAGCAGTTGCTATTTTACTATCAAGTCAAGCTAACAGCCTAGAGTTAAAAGATTCTATAATTCTTGTTAGAGACCAAAATCCTAGAAGAAAACTAGCGCTTATGGCAGGGAGGTTTTACCGTTCACAACCCCAAGTTATTGCAGCTGTCACAGGAACAAATGGGAAAAGTAGTGTTGCTGAGTTCACCCGGCAAATATGGCAAAATTCTAATAATAAGGCTGCAAGCATTGGCACATTAGGCTTGGTCTACAGTGATAATATCCAAGCCTTGGGTCACACAACCCCAGAGCCAATCTCACTTCATAAAACACTTGATGATCTAGCAAAAAAAAATATTGATCATGTAATTGTTGAAGCTTCAAGCCATGGCCTTGATCAATGCAGACTAGATGGAGCAAATGTTATAGCAGCAGCATACTTGAATATAAGCCATGACCATCTTGATTATCATTTGAATAATTCAGATTATTTTACTGCAAAAGCAAGTTTGTTTAGCAGAGTAATAGCTGAAAATGGCACTGCTATATTGAATGCTGACGATAATACTTTCAATAAATTGAAAAAAATTTGTGAAAAACGCAACCTAGAAATCATAACTTTTGGAAGCCATAAGGCTGACATTTCATTGGTCTCTTATAAGGGTGTTGGTTTCAGCCAAGAGTTATTAATTAATTGCTTTGGCAATGATTACAGAATTTGTTTAAATCTTCCGGGGAAGTTCCAAGTTTATAATGTCCTAGCCGCTATAGGTTTAGCAATTGCAACTGGAGTCCCCGTAAAAAAAGCTATTTTATCTGCATCAAAATTGAAGGGTGTGCGGGGAAGGCTAGAACTAATCGGCAATCACCCTTCTGGTGCACCAATCTTAGTTGATTATGCACATAGCCCCGCAGCTTTGGCTAATGTGCTAAAAGAGCTTCGTCGTCTTTGTTGTGGGCGCTTGGTTGTTGTTTTTGGCTGCGGTGGAAATAGAGATAAAGAAAAACGCGCAGAGATGGGTTCAATTGCAGGATCTATAGCTGACAATATTTTTATTACTGACGATAATCCACGCACGGAAAGCGCTGATGCAATTCGTTTAGATATACTTTCTGGATGTCCAAATGGGATTGATATAGGAGACCGGAAAAAAGCAATATCCTCTGCAATCTCAAGTCTATCAAAAAATGATTTACTCCTAGTTGCTGGTAAAGGACATGAAGAAACTCAAATTTTAGGTGTAAGTGAGCTACCATTTGATGATGCAGTTGTTATTCGCTCCATCTTAGAAGGGCTGGAAGAATGAGCCCTATAAGCGAAATAAATTCTATTATAAAAACACCACAAATATTATGGAATGCATTAGATGCTGCTGCAGCTACAGGGGGGAGGTCACAAGGTGGAATATGGGAAGCGTCAGGGGTTTCGATAGATACGAGATCAATTCAAAACGGTGACTTGTTTATAGCCCTGCATGGTCCTAGCCACAACGGACATGATTACATAGTAAATGCTTTTGATAATGGAGCTAGCGCTGCAATAGTCGATACAGTACCACCTCATTTAAAGAAAAAAAGCCCGTTGTTAGTTGTTAAAGATACGCATAAAGCTCTAAATTCACTAGCTATTGCAGCACGCAGGAGAACTCGCGCAAAAGTTTTTGCTATCACAGGTAGTGTAGGAAAAACTGGCACTAAGGAAATGCTTGCTGCAGCTTTATCAAAAGTAGGATTAGTTAGCTCAACAAAAGGAAATGAAAATAATGAAATTGGAGTGCCTCTTAATCTAGCCCGATTACCAGAGAATTGTGACTTTGGTGTTTTTGAAGCAGGTATGAACTCACAAGGAGAAATGGCAAGATTAAGTGAAATAATTAGACCTGATATTGCTCTAATAACCACTGTTGAAGCTGCTCATACAGAACACTTTGATAATATTGATGCTATTGCTAACGCAAAAGGGGAAATATTCACGGGCTTAAATAAAAATGGAATTGGCATCATTAATCTTGATAACCCATATTTTTCAACTCTAGAGTTTTTAGCTAAACAAGCCGGACTAACTAATATAAAAACTTTTGGTCAAACCCCCAAAGCTGACCTTCAATTAATAAGCGCAATAACAACAAATTTTGATACAAAAGTTACCGCAAAAATAATAGATGAAGAACTTACATATTCTATTAAACTTCAGGGAACGCATTGGGCACTAAATAGTGTTGCAGCCTTAGGCGCTGCAATGTCTATTGGGGCAGAGTCTAAAGAGCTATTGAAGGGTCTCTCTTCACTAGAGCCAATTAAGGGACGAGGCCAAGTTCTAACAACACCTTTTAATAATGGATATATTAAAGTTGTAGATGATAGTTACAACGCTAGCCCAGCCTCAATGAAGGCAGCAATCATTTGTCTCGGTGAAAAAACCCAGATTAAAGAAGGACGGCGAGTTGCAATATTAGGGGACATGCTTGAATTAGGTGCAGAAGCTAGTAAGGCACATGCTTCTCTCGCCTCAACGTGCTCAAATGCAGGAATTGATTTTGTATTCACAGCTGGTTCATTAATGGCTAATTTATACGCTGCACTTCCTCCAGAAATTCGTGGGAATCATTATGCTTCAGCGGAAAAATTATGCTCCTGTCTAGACCAAATAATAAAACCTAGCGATACAATCCTTGTTAAAGGCTCACAGGGTGCCCAAATGGGGCGGGTCGTAAATGCGCTTACATCCAAATGTATAAACTACAATAATAATCAGGGTTAGGGGGAGATTATGCTCTACAACCTCCTTTTCCCGCTGTCAGATGAAGCAGGTTTTTTAAATCTATTTCAGTACTTAACATTCCGAACAGGTGGGGCTGTAATTACAGCGCTTATAGTAAGTTTTCTATTTGGGCCTACGCTAATTAGAATGTTAAAGGTTAAACAAGGTAAGGGTCAGCCTATAAGGCAAGATGGTCCCGAGGGTCACTTGCTTACTAAACAAGGCACGCCAACAATGGGTGGAATGATCATTTTACTTGCTCTACTTTCTGGCACCTTACTTTGGGCAGACTTAACTAATGCATATGTATGGGCAATATTAGCTGTAACTTTAGGCTTTGGTGCTATTGGTTTTGCAGATGATTACTTAAAAGTTCGTCGCCAAACATCTGCTGGTGTTCCTGCTCGAATAAAAATTCTACTAGAAATTGTAATCGCGCTTGGCGCCACTTTCTGGATAGTCAGCATTTCATCAAATGCAGAACAAGAGTATGGTCTTGCTCTACCTTTTGTGAAAACACTTCTTGTTAACCTAGGCTGGTTTTTTATTCCATTTGCTGCTGTAGTAATTGTCGGTGCGTCAAACTCTGTAAATTTAACAGATGGTCTAGATGGTCTCGCAATAGTACCAATAATGATTGCCGCTGCGTGCTTTGGAGTAATTTCATATTTTGTTGGCAATGCAGTTTTTAGTGACTACCTGCAACTTCACTACGTTCCAGGCACAGGTGAACTTGCTGTATTTTGTGGAGCACTAGTTGGGGCAGGTTTAGGTTTTCTATGGTTTAACGCTCCTCCTGCAATGGTTTTTATGGGAGATACTGGTTCCCTCTCAGCCGGTGCAGCTCTTGGTGCAATTGCGGTAATGACTAAACATGAGCTGGTTCTTGGCATTGTTGGTGGACTATTTGTTCTAGAAACCATCTCTGTAATAGTACAAGTAGGAAGTTACAAATTATTTGGACGCCGTGTATTTCAGATGGCCCCACTACATCATCACTTTGAAAGAAAAGGTATAGCAGAACCAACGATAGTTATAAGGTTTTGGATTATCTCAGTAATTTTAGCTCTCATCGGGCTAGCTACATTAAAGCTTAGGTGAGTAAATGATACCATTAGAAAAATATTCAAATAAAGGGATAGCTATCCTTGGCTTAGGAAAAACTGGTCAAGCTGCTCTCAGTGCATTTAGTCAAGCAGGAGCAAGTCCTCTTCTAGTATGGGATGACAATCCCTTAAAATTAATAGATCTAGATCATGGTATTGAGGTTCAAAATCACAATCAAATCAAGTGGGAAGAAATCGAGCTTCTTATTCCATCTCCTGGAGTGCCGGGAGATCACCCAATGACTGAATCTGCAAGAACTGCTGGATGTAAGATTAAAAGTGATATTGAGATTCTCTGGGAAAGTTTACCCAATGCAAAATACATAGGTGTAACTGGTACAAATGGAAAATCAACAACAACTGAACTCATTTCTCATATTTTTAGTTTTAGCAATATAGTTTCTGCTGCAGGGGGAAATCTTGGAAAACCAGCCCTTGCTCTTCCACCTCTTCCTAATTACGCAACCTATGCTCTGGAGATTTCATCTTATCAATTAGCTATAAGTCAAAACTTAGGTTTTGATATAGCAGTTCTTTTAAATGTCTCTGAAGACCACATTGAAAGACATGGCTCGTTTGAAATATATCTCAATCTTAAGAAAAGTATCTTCAAACATGAACGTGTATCTACAGCAGTAATTTGTATTGATGACGAATACTGCAATTCAGCATTTAATGAAATATCAAAAAATAAAGGGATTAAAGTAACCCCAGTTACAACCTTAAAAATAATCGAAAATGGCATCTCTATAATAAATGGTATACTTTATGAAAATGGAAAGGCTATTTGTGATTTAAATATTAATCCTGCTTTAAAAGGCTTTCACAACTGGCAGAACGCAGGAGCTGCATGGGCAACAGCACGTGCAATGAAAATTCCAAAGTATTTAATTCAAAAAGCATTATTAACTTTTAAGGGACTTCCTCATCGCATGGAGGTGCTTGCAACAATTGATGAAGTAACTTTTGTAAACGACAGTAAGTCTACTAACTTTGATGCTGCCATAAAAGCACTATCAACCTTTAATAATATCTATTGGATAGCTGGCGGAAGATCAAAGCAAGGAAGCTTTAATCTCCTAAATACTCATTTAAATAATGTTAGATCAGCTTTTGTCTACGGAGAATCGGCCGACCAACTTTGTAATAAAATTAAAGCCAAAATATCAGTTACAAAGTTTACCTACTTAAAGGATGCCTTCATAGCAGCAACAGAACATGCCGCAAAAGAAAAAATTAAAGGAGCAGTTATACTTCTTTCTCCAGCTTGTTCATCTTTTGACCAATTTGATAATTTTGAAGCCCGAGGAGAGCATTTTAACTATTGTGTAAAAAATCATATTAAATTAGCAACAGAGGCTGCAAGGAGGATAGAAACTTGAGCAGCTTTAGTCGTGCAGATCTTAGTGTTATAGGTCGATGGTGGTGGACCATTGACCGATGGACACTAGTAGCTCTACTGCTTTTAGTTGCAACCGGGGCAGTACTTACAATGGCGGCATCACCAGGTGCTGCCGAGAGAATTGGACTAGATCCATTTCATTTCGTTCGCAATCAATTTGTTTTTTTAGCTCCTGCTATTATCGGTATGTTAATAGTCTCAATGCTAACCCCCTTGGGAGTTCGGAGGCTTGCAGTAGTAGGACTTACTTTAACACTAATCTTGATGGTCATAACACTATTCGCTGGTCTAGAGGCAAAAGGGGCCAGTCGCTGGCTTAGCTTTGGCGGCTTTACCATACAGCCTTCTGAATTTCTAAAGCCATGCTTTGCAGTAGTAGTAGCTTGGATGTTTTCAGCTCAGAAGAGTGAGCCCAAATTTCCGGGAAAAACTGTAGCCTCTATTTTATTCATTTCTGTAGCAGGTCTGCTAATTTTACAACCAGATTTTGGAATGACAATAACAGTAACAGCAGTCTGGTTTATTCAATTTTTTCTTGCAGGTCTTCCAATGTTTTGGGTAGCAGTTGGATTAATTGGTGGTCTTGGACTAATAGTTGCAGCATACACTGCACTTCCACACGTAGCTGACCGTATTGACAGATTTACAAATCCCGCTGCCGGGGATCAATATCAGGTCAACACCTCTCTTCGTGCATTTGAAAATGGTGGATTATTTGGGCTTGGTCCGGGAGAAGGGCTTGTTAAAGAAGACCTACCTGACAGTCATACAGATTTTATTTTTGCAGTGGCTGGAGAAGAATTTGGAGCTCTTGCTTGTTTATTAGTTGTAGCCTTATTTGCATTTATAGTTTTAAGAGGGTTCTCAAGAGTTCTTAGAGATGCAAATCTATTTATATTACTTGCTGTTGCAGGTCTTCTTACTCAATTTGGTCTTCAAGCGCTAATCAACATGGGAGTAGCTGTTAGACTCCTGCCCGCAAAGGGAATGACACTCCCATTTGTAAGTTATGGTGGCTCTTCTTTGATTGCCACTGCAATCGGTATGGGCATGGTTCTAGCATTAACACGCACAAATCATCTAAAACGTGAGCAAATGCCATGAGCTTACAACCTAGAAATCAAAGTCTAATTATACTTGCAGCGGGTGGAACTGGTGGTCATATTTTCCCCGCAGAAGCATTAGCTAGAAAACTAACAGAACGCGGGCATAGACTTGCATTATTAACTGACACAAGAACACACGCATATAACGGTGTCCTTGGATCACTTGATACTCACTTTGTATATTCTAGGTATTCTTGGAGCCTAAGTTTTCTTTCTAACCTTATGGAGAGTGGTCTAACACTCTCACGAATCTTTCGTGCATATAGAATTATAAAAATGCTGGCTCCAAAATTAGTTATTGGTTTTGGTGGATACCCATCATTCCCAACTGTTCTTGCTGCAAGACTTAATCGAGTTAAAGCAATTATTCATGAGCAAAATGCTGTGATTGGAAGAGCTAATAAATTATTAGCTCCTTTTAGTGATCTAGTGGCAACTTCATTTCTAGAAACTCAGGGACTAAGTAAAGATGTTGATAAGGTAATCCACACAGGAAATCCTGTCCGGTTAGAAATGAATGAATTCAGAAAATCAAGATATAAGGCTCCCTCAAATAGTGAAATAATTAAAATTTTAGTAATAGGGGGCAGCCAAGGCGCAAACTTTTTAGACAACACTATTCCAGAAGTATTCTCAAAAATGCCTGAGGCTTTGATTTCAAGAATTCAACTTACGCAACAATGCAGACCTGAAAACTTATCTAAGATACGTTTGCAAGTTTCTAAATACCCTATCGATGCAAAAGTTGAATCATTTTTTCTTAATATTGGAGCCCTTATGGCGGAAGCTCATCTTGTAATAGCCCGTGCCGGTGCATCTACACTTTCTGAAATTGCCGTCATTGGACGACCAGCATTGCTAATTCCATATCCCCACGCCACTAACAACCATCAGTATGAAAACGCTCTTCAATTCTCTTTGGAAGGGGGCGCTGAAATAGTGAAGGAAGAAAATTACAACGTAAACAAGTTAGCTACCAAGATAACAGAGTTGTTACTTAATAAACAAAAATTAGAAATTATGGCCCAAGCATCCAGAAATTCTGGGAGACCAAATGCATCAAATTCTCTTGCTGATATTGCAGAGTCAATTGTTTCAAAGAACCAAGATAATGACCTTATTAAAGCTCACTTCAAAAGGGATAACAAATGAAATCGCTTCCACTCAGCATTGGCTGCCTTCACTTTATTGGGATAGGTGGGATTGGAATGAGCGGTATTGCTGAGGTTATGCATAATCTTGGTTATAAAGTCCAAGGCTCTGACCTAGTAGCTAGCACTAGTGTTAATAGGTTACAAGCTATGGGAATTGAAATAAGAATTGGTCATACTGAAAGTAATATTAATAACGCGGAGGTAATTGTAGTATCCTCCGCAATATCAAGAAACAATCCAGAGGTTGCTGCGGCAAGGGAACGTTTTATACCTATTGTCCAACGAGCTGAAATGCTTGCAGAACTCATGCGATTAAAATGGTCTATTGCGGTCGCAGGAACACATGGAAAGACTACAACCACTTCAATTATTGCGTCAGTTCTAGATGCTGTAGGGCTCGACCCAACTGTAATAAATGGGGGAATAATAAATGCATATGGAACCAATGCAAGACTAGGTGATGGTGAATGGATGGTTGTCGAGTCTGATGAATCAGATGGTAGTTTTGTTAAATTACCCGCAACTGTTGCAGTAATTACAAATATTGACCCGGAACATATGGAATTTTACGGTGACTTTGATTCAGTTAGAAAAGCATATCGTAATTTTGTAGAAAGTATTCCATTTTATGGTTTTGCAACGTTATGCATTGACCATCCTGAGGTTCAGGCTCTAATAGGAAAAGTATGGGATAGGCGTATAGTAACTTATGGGCTTAGCCCACAAGCTGATATTCGTGCCTCTAATATCTCAAGTGATGCGTTTGGCTCAGTTTTTAATGTCTCAATAACAGATCGTAATAAAAAGACTTCAAATACTCTTAAAAAAGTAAGACTGCCAATGCTTGGGACACATAATGTTCTTAATGCCCTTGCTGCAATCTCAATCGCTCATGAGATGGGCATTGACCACAAAATAATTTGTAGCGCTTTGAATGAATTTTCAGGAGTAAAACGCAGGTTTACTCGCACTGGAACAATTGATGGGATAGTGGTCATTGATGATTATGGACATCACCCTGTCGAAATCAGTGCCGTACTTGAGTCTGCGAGGGGAGCATATAAAGGAAAAATTGTAGCCGTTGTTCAACCACATAGATTTAGTAGACTAAAAAACTTATTTGAGGATTTCTGTGCTTGTTTTAATGATGCAGACATAGTTGTAGTAAGCGATGTTTATGCTGCTGGAGAAACACCTGAACTAGGGGTAAATAGAGATTCTTTGATTGAGGGCCTTAGAGCAAGAGGTCATAAAAATGTCATTGGATTGGACCAACCTACTAAACTTGCAGAGCTTATTAATCCATTTTTAAAACCTGGCGACATAGTGGTTTGTCTGGGAGCTGGGAGCATAACACAATGGGCAAATGCCCTACCGAATGCTCTAGCTAAATTGCGAAATAGCGATGACATTAATACAGAACAAGCTTTAGTCGGGCATTCAGAATGAGTAGTTCAGAAATAGATAACTTCCTTAAATATGCTCCCCCACTTAGAGGGCGAGTAACAAGACGTGCTGAAATTTCCAATAGTACTTGGTTCCGTACAGGAGGGTGTGCTGAGTTTTTGTTTAAACCAAAAGATTTCACTGACCTATCAAATTTCTTAAATTCAAAACCAAAGAGCCTAGAACATACAATACTAGGCGTAGGCTCAAATGTTTTGGTTCGCGACGGGGGAATTCCAGGAGTAACTATAAAATTGCGTAGAGGTTTTTCTCATATATCCATTGAGAAAAATCATGGGGAAATAATAATTAATGTGGGCGCAGCAACTCTGGATAGTAATGTAGCAAAGATAGCAGCAGATAGCGGTTTAGAGGGCTTAGAGTTTCTATCCGGGGTTCCAGGCACTATCGGAGGTGCTTTACGTATGAATGCAGGTGCATTTGGCAGAGAAATGTCTGATATAGTGGTATCAGCAATAGTATTAACATCTGATGGTTCGAAAAAATTTCTATTAAATAAAGATTTAGGCTTTGAATACAGAAAATGCTCAGTTCCAAAAGATTGGATATTTATAGAGGCAACGCTATGCGCACATAAAGGTGACCCTAAAGTTATAGCGAAAAATATGTCTCAAATTTCAGAATACCGCATAAGGTCGCAACCTATTCGTGCCCTTACTGGTGGTAGTACTTTTAAAAATCCGAATGGTCAAAAAGCTTGGAAACTTATTGAAGATGCTGGGTGTAGGGGTTTGCAAGTTGGTGAAGCTGAAATTTCAAAAAAACACTGTAATTTTATAATAAATAAAAATAATGCAACTGCTTCAGATATTGAGGACTTAGGGGAAGAAGTTCGCGCTCGAGTTGAGAGTAATTCTGGAATTAAACTTGAGTGGGAAATAAAACGAATTGGTAATCGAATCAAATCTTTTAGCGGGGTTGGATAGCAGTGGCTGATAAACTACCCCACATAGCAGTCTTGATGGGAGGACAATCAGCTGAAAGAGATGTTTCTCTGATGACAGGAAATGCCGTCAAAGATGCTTTATTATTCGAAGGCTATAAAACGACTACTATAGATGCATGTAGCGACTTACCAAGAAAAATACAAAAAGTTAAACCTGATATAATTTTTAATGCCCTACATGGTCGTTGGGGGGAAGACGGTTGTGTTCAGGGCTTTCTAGAGCTTTTGGGCATACCTTATACCCACTCAGGGGTTTTAGCTTCAGCAGTTGCAATGAATAAACCACTAGCTAACAGAATTTTTTCAGCAGCTGGAATACTCTGCCCAGAGGGTAATGTAGTTAAAAGGAATAACGTAATAGCAGGAAAAACAATAGCACCACCTTTTGTGGTAAAGCCAATTAATGAGGGTTCCAGTGTAGGTGTAATTATTGTTTTTGATGAGAGCGACTTGACGCCCCTTAAAAGTCCAGATTGGAAATGGGGAGATGAAGTATTAATAGAACGTTATATTCCTGGACGTGACATACAAGTTGCTGTTATGGGAGGGGAAGCATTAGGTGCAATTGAGATTCGTCCTAATGGTAGATTTTATGATTACGAGTCAAAATATACTGCTGGTAAAGCTATACATATTATGCCCGCGCCAATTCATTCTAATGCTTATGAAGAAGCTCTAAATATGGCAATTCTAGCTCATAGGTCCCTTGGTTGTCGCGGTGTGACCCGTGCAGACTTACGGTATGATGACAGTGAAGGGGAACCAGGTAAATTATATATTCTAGAGATTAATACTCAGCCTGGATTAACACCTTTTTCATTAGTTCCTGAGATCGCAGCTGATTATGGAATGAGTTTTAATAAACTAATTTGCTGGATGGTTGAGGAGGCAAGATGCGACAACTAAGTTTTGATGACCGCCTCCATAATGAGACTCAACAAGTCCAAACTAATAAACGGAGACTTATTTGGTCTGCCTTAAGAAAGAAGCTTAAGCTTCGTAGACGGTCTATATCCATTTTCTTATTTATAGCCATTATAACACTTGGTCTGGGTATTTGGCTTAGTCAACCAGGAACTATCACCCTAATAGATCATAAATTTTATACTAGTACACAAAAATTATCTGTCTTGCTGGGTCTTAAAGTAAATAATGTATATGCAGAGGGCAGATCACAAACAAAATTAAATGATCTGCTAAAAGCAATTAATGTAAAACGTGGAGATCCAATAATTAACTTTGATGTCGCGGAAGCAAAGATTAGAGTTGAATCCTTAGGCTGGGTTAGTAAGGCTCATATTTCACGAAACCTTCCAGATAGCATTCATGTTAGGATTACTGAAAGAAAGCCATTTGCCTTATGGCAAAACAAAGGAAAAATTGTCCTTATTGACCGCAACGGGGCAATCATCTCTGATTCACAAGCACAAAATTTTAACCATCTTCCTCGTATTGTAGGTCAAGACGCAAGAGAAACGGCACCTAGGTTATTCGAATCATTGGCTGAAGAACCAAAACTATATAACCAAGTATTAGCTGCAGTTCGCGTGGGTAAAAGGCGCTGGGATATAGTTTTTTATGGGGGTCTAAGAGTTCATCTTCCAGAAAAAAACTTACGCAATGCTTGGTCACGCTTAGCAATTGCAAACGTTGAAAACAATTTTTTTGATAGTGATATCACACTTATAGATCTCAGATTACCAGATAGAATGATCCTACGTATTAATAAAAATACAATCAATAATGGAGAAACGACTTAATGGGCAAACGATGACTCAAACTATTGCAGTCCTTGATGCTGGCACAACCAGAGTAACCTGCTTTATCGCAGAACTTAATGTGGGCGGTGAAATACAAATCACTGGCATTGGGCATGAAGTAGCATCTGGGATAAGTAAGGGCACTATTGTAGATATGGATTCTGCAGCTAATGCAATACGTAGATCCGTGCATAGAGCAGAAACTATGGCAGGGACAAGAGTTGATTCTGTTTTTGCAGGATTATCTGGAAATGCAGTTAGTTCTGCTTACGCTAGCGCATCTATTAAAGTAAAAGGGCGAATGATTGATGATGAGGATATTCAAAATGCATTTGATTCAGCTGGTCTTGATCAGGCCGTATTAGACCAAGCACTCCTTCACGCGATCCCAATTAGCTTTGATTTAGACAATGTTTCAGGAATACGTGACCCTCGAGGAATGCAAGGTAGCGAACTATCAATTCGCTTACATTTAGTAAGTGTGGCAGATAGTGGATTAAGAAATTTAATTGCCTGCGTTAACCGTTGTGATTTAACAGTTACTGCCCCAGTAAATAGTGCATATGCGGCTGGCTTAGCCTGCCTTGTACAAGATGAAATGGATCTTGGCGTTACACTAATTGACCTAGGTGGGGGGACAACAAACATCTCAACATTCTCTGAAGGCGAGCTAACTTGGGTTACTTCTATTCCTATTGGTGCACAACACATAACAAATGATATTGCGAAAGGTCTTTCAACACCAGTTGCAAGTGCAGAACGCATGAAACGATTTTTTGCAGATGCAATAGGAGGATCTCCAGATGATAGAGAAATGGTTGAGGTTCCCATGCTTGGTGAAACGGATTCATCCGCAGTTAAACAAGTACCAAGAGCACTTCTTGCAGGCATAGTTCGACCTAGACTCGAAGAAACATTTGAAATAGTACGGGATGTTCTTGACCAATCCCCAGCTGTTTCACTTAGTGATCGTAGAGTGGTCCTAACAGGAGGTGGAAGTGAATTGGCAGGAGTCGCTGATCTTGCCAGCCAAGTTATGGATAAGCAAGTAAGATTAGCTAAACCGCTTCCTATACCAGGCCTTGCTGAAGCAGCTGCTGGACCAGATTGTGCCACTACTGCAGGCCTATTGATATACGCTGCTACTAAACATAGCGCAAGCAACAGCCGGCCGTCACATGGGCGTCCCCCCCCTTGGATAACAGAAACAGCAATAGGAAGGATTGGTCAATGGCTAAGACAAAATTTCTAAAACCCCCCTCACATGCCGCCGTTGCAGGTGAAGGCGGGGAAACCGCATGGGAGATAACGGCAATCACGCTTTTAACGTTCGTTTCTGGAGGTTCTCATGACTATTGATTTTAAACCACAGTCTCTTGATGAAGCAAAACCACAAATTACCGTATTCGGTGTAGGCGGAGCAGGTGGTAATGCAGTAAACAATATGATTAATGGAAAATTAGAAGGAGTTGATTTTGTAGTAGCAAATACCGACTCACAATCACTTGTACAATCACTTGCAGAGCATAGAGTTCAACTTGGTGTTAATATCACTAATGGTCTTGGTGCAGGAGCTAGACCAGATATTGGAAAAGTTGCGGCAGAAGAAGCCCTCGATGACATACAAAGGTACCTTGATGGCAACAATATGGTGTTTATTGCTGCAGGTATGGGTGGTGGAACTGGTACTGGTGCCGCACCTGTAATAGCTAGAGCAGCTAGAGAACAAGGTATCCTAACAGTTGGAGTAGTAACGAAACCATTCCAATTTGAAGGGCTCCAAAGAATGACTTTAGCTGACTCGGGTATCCAGGAGTTACAAAGCTATGTAGATACCCTAATTGTAATTCCAAATCAGAACCTTTTTAGAATAGCAAATGAACACACTGGGTTTGCTGAAGCATTTAAATTAGCAGATGATGTTCTTCATGCCGGAGTAAGAGGAGTTACCGATTTAATGATTAATCCTGGACTCATAAACCTTGATTTTGCTGATATAAGAACAGTTATGGGTGAAATGGGTAAAGCAATGATGGGCACAGGAGAGGCAGAAGGTGCAGCGCGAGCTGTAGAGGCTGCCGAAGCAGCAATTAACAACCCATTACTAGATAACGCATCTATTGAGGGAGCTCAAGGCGTACTGATAAATATTACAGGGTCAACAGATATGACTCTGCATGAAGTAGATGAAGCTGCCACACGAATCTGTCGCGAAGTTGATGAACATGCCAACATAATCTTCGGCACAAGTATAGATGAAAGTCTTGATGGCTCAATGCGGGTAGCTGTGATAGCTACAGGAATTGATGCTGATACTGTTCGAGCTCCAGTTCCAGAAGTCCCAGATAACGTTCATGTGCTGGGTATCTCATCCACTAGCAGCACAGGAACTGGACCAAGTGCGGAACAATCGACTCAAGAAGTTAAATTAGAGGAAAATTACAACCCTGAAAATAATACTAAAACTTATGAAGATTCCTCTATAAAAGAACCTTTAGCTAATACTGAGAAAAATTTAAATATAACAGTACAAAATAAAGAAGAAGAAAATAACAAACTTTATACAAACGACTTAATCCCTGAAGAAAAGGTTACGCCAACTAAAAGTAAAAGCGTATCTGCTTCAGTTGGTGGCGGAGTAGCTGCAAAAGCAACTATCTCAAGCAGTAAGCCTCAAACACAAGCGTATATTCCAAATCATACGCGGAAATTAGAACAAGCAAATCAAACTGAGACTGCTTTTATTCCTCCTGCTCCTGTAGACCCTGAAGTGCCTGACCTTGAAATTTCAGAGACAAAATCTGTAGATATTATTTCAGAAGCAGATTTATTGAATGCAGGTAAGACAACTAAACGACGCGCACCATCTCTTTTTGAAAGGATGACAGGAACGGGACGTGCGAGGCATGAAGCAGATCTAACAACTCAACAAATAACTCCATCTAATGAAACATCAAGAAAAAAAGAAAAACAAAAAATTGAGAGTGAAATAAAAACTTCAGAACCAAAACTTGAAATTACCAAAAAGCCAGAAAAAACTATTACAGTTACCGAACAAGCATCAGAAGAAGATGATCCACTTGAGATTCCAGCATTTCTCAGGAGGCAAGCAAACTAAGAAAAAAACATACAGAAAAAGACGTAACATTTTGTAACAAAGCGTGATTTGTGTATCCCAGAGTGTCCTGCTAACAACACTCTGGGAGAGTTGGACTCGATTCGGTTATACACACAATTGCTACTTTGTATTAGCAAAAATATGTTTCTAAATGAATGAAAGTGTCAAAAAATTTCTCAATTAAGGCGCTGAAAGCATAACTAAGAGAAGGCAACTTTATAAGTGAACCATTCAGACAATTCTGGTGACCAATCAACTCAGTTCCAGACTACTCTAAGCAAACCTATAAGTTGCTCAGGTATAGGTATACATTCTAATGCCAACGTCTCACTTACTATTTCTCCAGCTCATGCAAATACAGGCATTGTATTTAAGCGCATAGATCTAGGAACAAACGCTATAATTCCAGCTTTAGCTCAAAACGTTATAGATACTAAACTTTGCACAGTCCTAGGAAGACCTGGATACGGAAAACAGTTGAAAGTTGCAACAGTTGAGCATCTCATGGCAGCACTATTTGGTGCAGGTATTGATAACGCCCTTATAGAAATAGATGGTGCAGAAGTTCCAGTAATGGATGGAAGTGCCGCACAGTTTTTGTTTCTTCTAGAATGCGCCGGTAAACGCACTTTGGATATACCACGAAAAGTAATAGAAATTACTGAAGAGATTTTGATAAAGGATGGTAATCGAATAGCCCGAATAACTCCTTCAGATCATTTTAGCATAACATGTACAATCGATTTTGATCACCAACTAATTGGCAACCAAATTGTTCATTATTCAGCTAGGGATGATTTTAAAAGTGAATTGAGTAGTGCTAGAACCTTTTGCCTTGAATCTGAGGTGCTGAAAATGAGAGCAGCAGGACTGGCATTAGGTGGGTCACTCAGTAATGCGGTAGTATTTTCTGATAATAAGGTTTTGAATAAAGGTGGACTAAGATTCCAAGATGAACCAGTAAGACATAAAGCTCTTGATTTAATTGGGGATCTATTTCTAGCAGGCGTACCTATTATTGGACACGTTGAAACTCTGCGGGCAGGACATACGATGAATCATCAACTTGTTAGTGCTATTTTGCAAAAGGAAAATTCCTGGTGCCTAATTGACTGCCCTAAAATTAATATAGAGCCTGACCTCCCTATTGAAGCAGCTGCAAGCGTAGCGTAGAAATCCCTCCATAAAAGACTTCAAATAAATAATTATACTTGGGTGACTGGTAGCGGATCATCCAAGTGTTATAATTTTATTTTAAATGTAATAAGCTGCAACATGTTAGCTTATTAAATAACCTTGAACTAGGGTCATTAATATGGTCGCGCACAAAATTAAAAATCTAAAAAAAATTTTTTTTGGTAG
>MDSW01040971.1_pt1 | contig 20672 bp, 32 predicted proteins | sample 811171 | NCBI WGS metagenome assembly MDSW01 (sample SAMN05326641, study PRJNA326480) | marine metagenome | isolation source: seawater | place: Atlantic Ocean: North West | collected 2012 | reverse complement strand
TATTTTGTAATTAAACTAATTTATATTTTGCTTCAAGCTTATCCCAAAAAACTTTCTCTAGATTTACATTGTTTAATGTATTGATTTGCTTAATTCCTGTTGGAGAAGTAACATTAATTTCAGTCAAGTAATCACCAATAATATCAATTCCTACAAGAAATAGATCATTTTTTCTCAGTTTTGGTCCAAGTTTATCGATAATTTCCTTGTCTCTAAAAACTAAAGCTGTTTTACTTGGAATGCCTCCTGCATGAAAATTTGCTTTTATGTAGCCATCTTTTGGAATTCTGGCAACAGATCCGTAATATTCTCCATCAATAAGAATTAATCTTCTATCACCTTGATCAATTTCTTTAATATATTTTTGTATCATGATTGGTAAATGAAGATATTGTTTTAAGATGTCAGGATTAAAATTTTGTTTATTAAATCTATGAATTCCTAAGCCACCATTTCCATAAAGTGGTTTAGTAATAATCTCACCAAAATCATCTAAAAAAATAAGAATATCATTAATATTTTTTGTTACAATTGAAGGTGGCATAAATTCTTCAAAATTAAATGTAAATAATTTTTCAGTGGCATTTCTTACTGCTGTTGGATTATTAATAATTTTTGTTGTATCTGGTAAGAGGTCTAAAATGTATGTCGTAGTAATATAATTCATATCGAAAGGTGGATCTTGACGCAAAAAAATAAAATTAAAATTTTTTAAATCAACTGTGATTTTTTCTGAAGTGTATTTAAAATAATCATTTTCATCTAATTTAAGATGTAAATAACGACCCATTGCTTGAACATTATTATTTTTTATTATTAAATCATTTGGATTGTAATAAAATATATCATAATTTCTTAGCTGTGCCTCATAGCCTATTAAAAAAGAAGTGTCGAATTCATAATCAATATTTTCAATTTTATCCATTTGTATTGCTATTTGTTTTTTCATTAAAAAATATTTTCAGAATAAATGTTATCTATATTTTGATCCCACTCTTTATAATATTTATTAATTAATAAATCAGCAGGCGATTCCCCTTTATTAAGATTTTTTTCAAGATCTTTTAAATAGTATGTTTCATTATATAGTTTATTTTTATCTAAGATATTACGTTGATCTAAACCTTGTTTAGATATTTCAAAAAGATGTTGTGCAATATCGAGAATAGTTCCCTCTTTAAATTGTGATTGTAGACCCTGTGTTGGAACAATTTTATTAATAAAATTTCTATCATCCTGTGTCCAACCCTCGACAATTTCTTGAGCTTTATTAAAAGAATTTTCGTTATAAAGTAATCCTATCCAAAATGCAGGTTGAGAACATATTAAATCCCAAGAACAAGCATCCATAGATCTAATCTCTAAAAATTGTTTTAAACGAACTTGTGGAAATAAAGTTGATAAATGATTTATCCAATCATCAATATTTGGTTGGATATCATTATTAATTATTGAATTTTTTTCAAAAAAATCTCTAAATGTGTACTTAGTCATATCAATATATTTATTATCTCTGATAACAAAATACATCGGAACATCTAATGCATATTCAACATACTTTTCAAAGTTAAAATTTTTATCAAATACAAATGGCAATAAACCTGTTCTATTTTTATCTGTATGGTGCCAAAAATGAGATCTTAAACTTTTATATTTTGATATTTTCTTATTATCAAATGGTGAATTAGCAAAAATTGCAGTTGCGATCCCTTCAAGGTTTAGCATTAAACGATATTTATTTTTCATATCTTCTTCGGAGAAAAAATCTAAATTAACTTGATTCGTGCATGTTCTTTTCATCATATGATGTCCCAAAGTTCCAACAGTTGGCATGTAATTTTTCATTATTTCGTATCTTTTTTTAGGCATCCATGGAAAATCATCTAAACCTAAACTTGGTTCAACACCAAGTCCTAATAAAATAAAATCAAATTCTTCTCCTATTGCTTTTAATTCTTTCAAGTGTCTTGTTGTTTCTGTGCATGTTTGATGAATATTATTCAATTGTGCGCCAGATAACTCTATCTGCCCACCGGGTTCTAAAGTTATACTTTCACCAAATCGTTCTAAAGCTATAATAGTTGTGGCTTCATCATCATATTTAGGAATCCAGCCATTTTTAATAAATTTTAGTAAAATGTCTTTAATGCCATTTTTCATCTCATAAGAAACTTGATTATAATCATGTTTGTTCAAGACAAACTTTTCGTGTTCAACCCCAATTTTTAAATTACTCTTATCTTTAATGCCTTTATAAAAGTACTCTATTAAGTCATTTTTTTTTAACATTATTAAATTTTATATAGTTCTAAATTAAAAATAAGGTAGCCAAACCCAAGAAAGATAGAAATCCAAAAACATCTGTAATTGTTGTTAAAATCACACCAGAAGCTAAAGCAGGATCAATCTTTAATCTATCTAAAGTTAATGGAATAATAATACCAGCAAACCCAGCAACTATTAAATTTAAGACCATAGCTAAACCAATAATAATTCCTAACAATAAATCATGAAACCAATACATTGAAACTAAAGAAATTATTATAGCAAATATAATTCCATTAATTCCTCCTATAAAAGTTTCTTTAATAATTATTTTTAAAGTATTAGAAGCTGTTAATTCTTTAACAGCAAGTGCTCTAACTGCCACTGTTAAGGTTTGAGTTCCAGCATTACCACCCATAGATGCTACAATAGGCATTAATATTGCAAGAGCTACAATTTTTTCAATTGAAGCCTCAAAAAATCCAATAACTATAGAAGCAACTACTGCTGTCAATAAATTTACAAGCAACCATGAAAATCGAGATTTTGTTGTATCAATTACTGCATTATAGATATCTGTATGACCTACTCCACCTAATTTTAATATATCTTCTTCACGTTCTTCCTCGATTACTTCAACAACATCATCAACAGTTATTGAACCAATTATTTTTTCATTTTCATTTACAACAGCTGCACTTACTAATCCATATTTACTAAATAAATACGCTACTTCTTCCTGGTCAGTATTTACATCAATTAATCTTGTTTCTTTATTTGAAATTGTTTGTAAATCTATATTCCTTTTTGAACCCATTAATCTACCAAGAGGCACTACTCCTCTTACTTTCTTATTATTATCAATTAAAAAAATATCATAAAAATCCTCAGGAAGTTCTTTTTTATTACTTCTTAAATAATCAATTGCTTGACCAACATTCCAGTTAAGATCTAATGCAACAAATTTTCTTTGCATTAATCGACCAGCAGAGTCTTCTGGATAATTTAAACCTTCCTCAATTAATGATCTTTCTTGTTCTTCTAAATTCTCTAAAAATGTATTTTGATCTTCTTTTTCTAAATCTTCAACAAGATCAACGGCATCATCTATATCTAATTCTTTTGCATTATTTGCTAACTGTTTGATATCAAGAGTTTCTACAATTTCTTCTCTAAGACTATCATTTAGATATGTTAATATTTCAGGATCAAATTTATTACTAATAATATTTATTAGGCTTAATCTTAAAACAGGATCTAAATTTTGAATTAAATCAGCTATATCTGCATTGTGCATTTCTTGGAGATAAGAAAAAATTTTACTATTTTGATAATTCTCTAAATAGTTGCTAATAATTTCAACCGATTTTTCAGGTGAAAATTTGTTTTTATTTCTATTGATATCTTCTAACATATATAGTTTTGGTGCGGCTGAGAAGACTTGAACTTCCACAGGATAAATCCCACAGCGACCTCAACGCTGCGCGTATACCAATTCCGCCACAACCGCTTATATAGTAGATTTAAATATCAGATAGGATATTAATATCAATAGAACATAAATAACTAATTTAAATGCAAAATATTGAAATAAAAAATTCAAATTTACCTGTTGAATACGAATCAGCAGTTGAATTTATGAAAAAAAAAATTGAACAGATTCAAAATGGAAAAAGTAAAGAATTAATATGGTTTTTAACTCATGAAAATATCTATACTCAAGGTACAAGCTCTTCTATGAATGAAATAATTAAAAAAAATAAAATAAAAGTTATTAGAACTAATAGAGGTGGCAAGACAACATACCATGGTCCAGGACAAAGAATTATTTATTTTATGATAAATCTTAATTATAGAAAAAAAGATATACGAAAATTTATTAATTTATTAGAGGAGTCAATTATTACTTTTCTAAGTAATTATGGAATACGTTCTAGATCATTTAAAAATAGAGTAGGAGTATGGGTTACAGAAATAAAAGGTTTAAAACTCAAAAAAGAAAAAAAAATTGCAGCTATTGGTTTAAGGGTTTCAAAATGGATTACATACCACGGTCTTAGCTTTAATATAAACCCAAATTTAGAAAATTATAATTATATTAATTCTTGTGGGTTATCAGGTTATAAAAATACTTCATTAGATGAACTAGGAATAAAAATTAATGTGAGCGAATTTGATAAGTATTTAAAAGATATATTAATAGAAAAATTAAATAATTTTAATTAATTAATAAATTAAATTTTCAAATTTTTTCAATCTATTTTTTTTTATAAAATTTGAAAAATCTTTTGGTATTATAGAATGAAAATTATAATTTTTATTAATTTTAAATTTCAATATATGAGCATTCAATTTAAGAGCTTCGTTTTTAAATTTTGAGTCTACATTATAGAGTTTATCTCCAACAATTGGGCAACTTAAGTTTTTAGAAACAATTCTTAATTGGTGAGTTTTGCCAGTCATCGGTTGAAAAAAAATTTGGGAAAAGCCATGGGAATAATTTAAAGTTTTATAATAAGTTGAGGTCTTATTTTTTTTATTTTTTTTATTATCTAAAATATCCAAGTTTACATACGACTCATTTAAATTTGGCTTACCTTGACAGATAGCAACATAATTTTTTGTTATGAGATTTTCTTTGAATAATTTACCAAAAATTTTCGCATAATCGTAATTTTTAGATATTATCAACAATCCTGATGTTTCTCTATCTAACCTATGGACCAATCTATATTCATCAGAAATGCTTTTTATTATATCATCAACTGATAGTTTAATTTTACTTCCTCCCTGAGTTGATATACCTGACCATTTATTAAGAATAATAAAATTTTGATTTTCAAAAATTATTGATTTTTTAAATAATTTTAAATCTTTTTCTTCAATAATAATTTTCTTTTTATACTTAACTTTATTTTTATAACTTTCTGGATGAAAATTTAATATTTTTACTACATCATTTTTATTTAATAAATAATTTGATGAGCTTTTCAAATTATTAACTAAAATATTTTTTTTTCTTATATTCTTTTCTATATAGCTCTGAGTCAAAATTGTAAAATTTAATTTTAAAAACTTGTCTAAACGTATTTTACTTTTATGCTTAAATTTAACTGTCTTAATCAAGTTTGGATCTGATATTCAAATATAAGAGTATAATTTATTAACTTGCTTCTACTTCACTTTCATCTTTTTTCTTTTCAATTACAGGTCCGCTATCTAAACCTTTAGCCTCTTCATTTCTATCTACTAATTCGATAACAGCAGTGGGAGCATTATCACCAAATCTGTTATTTAATTTTATTATTCTAGTATAACCACCATTTCTTTTTTCATATCTTTTAGCAAAAGTTTCAACAACTTTTTTTGTCATTTTTTTATCCTGTAAAATAGAATTAATTTTTCTTACTGAACTTAAGTCACCTTTTTTGCTTATAGTTATAATTTTTTCAACAAATGGCTTTAGTTCTTTAGCCTTTGGCAAAGTTGTCGAAATTTGTTCATGCTTGAATAAAGAATTAGACATATTCATCAATAAAGATTTTCTATGAGAAGAAGTCCTATTAAGTTTTCTATGTGTTATATTATGTTTCATTATATTATTTGTTAAATGGATCCTCGTATTTTTTAGCTAGCTCATCTATATTTTCTGGAGGCCAATCTGGTACTGACATTCCCAATCCTAGTTCCATTTGTTGAAGTACTTCTTTAATTTCATTAAGTGATTTTCTACCAAAATTTGGAGTTCTTAGCATTTCAGATTCTGACTTTTGAACAAGATCACCTATATATATTATATTATCATTTTTTAGGCAATTTGCAGATCTAACTGAAAGTTCAAGTTCTTCAACTTTTTTTAATAAATTGGAATTAAATGATAGTTTTTCAACCTGAGACTGATCTTGAGTAATTTCAGGTTCATCAAAATTAATAAATGGTTGAAGTTGATCTTGAAGAATTCTTGAAGCTAAGGCAATAGCATCATCTGGAGAAATTACTCCATTAGTTTCTACCTCAAAAACTAACTTATCATAATCAGTAACTTGCCCAACTCTACTATTTTCAATTCTGTATGTAGCTTTAACAATGGGACTAAACATTGCATCCAATTTTATTTCACCAATTATTTTGTTGTCATCTTCAGCCACTTCAGCAGATACATATCCTTTTCCTGTTTCAACATTTGCTTCAATTTCAATATCAGCATTTGAGTCGAGAGTCATAATTAGCTGATCTGGATTCATAATTTCAGTTTCTGAGTCAGTTTCAAAGTTACCAGCTCTAATTTCACCTGATCCATTAGATTTTAAATACATTTTTTTTAAACCTGAAGAATGAACTTTAACAGCTACAGATTTAAGATTTAATAAGATGTCTGTTAAATCTTCTTTAACACCAGATACTGTTGAAAATTCGTGGACTACACCTTTCATTTTTATAGAAGTAATTGCTGCTCCCTGAAGAGATGAAAGCAATACTCTTCTGATAGCATTCCCTAATGTTAAACCAAAACCTCTTTCTAAAGGTTCAGCGATTAATACACCTTTTTTTCCATCACTTTCTTCAACATTTACTTCCATTTTACTTGGCTTAATTAATTCCGTCCAGTTTTTTTGTAACACTTAATCTCTCCTTTGATTATACTCTTCTTCTTTTTCTTGGTCTGCATCCATTATGTGGAATAGGAGTTACATCTTTAATTGAAGTAATAATATATCCAATAGATTGCAATGATCTTAAGGCAGACTCTCTACCTGATCCAGGTCCAGAAACCTCAACTCTTAATGACTTTAAACCAAAATCTTTGACTTTATTACCTACATCTTCTGCCGCTATTTGCGCTGCATAAGGAGTTGATTTTCTAGAACCTTTAAATCCTTTATGGCCAGACGATGACCATGCTAGTGCATTTCCTTTATCGTCTGAAATAGTAATTATTGTATTGTTAAATGAAGAAACAATATGAGCAACTCCTGATGAAACTCTTTTTTTTGCTTTAGATTTAGTTTTCTTTTTATCGTTCATATTAACCTTTAGTAACTTTCTTTTTACCAGCTATAGCAACAGCCTTGCCTTTTCTTGTTCTAGCATTTGTATGAGTTCTTTGCCCTCTAACTGGAAGTTTTTTTCTATGTCTAAGTCCTCTATAACATCCTAAATCATTCAATCTTTTTATATTCATTGAAATATTTCTTCTAAGATCTCCTTCAACAGTAAATTTATTATCAATTAAATCTCTAATTTTGTTAAGCTCATCATCGTTTAATTCATTAACTCTTTTTGTTGTACTAATTGATGCTGAAGTACAAATATCATTAGCTGTTTTCATGCCTATTCCATAAATATATGTCAATGCGATATGAACTTTTTTATTAGTAGGGATATTTACGCCTGAGATTCTAGCCATTGTTTAGTCCAAAAAAAATGAATGAGGGTGAATACATGATTAATGTTGTTTTAGTCAAGACTAGATGTATGAAAAATCTATATAAATTCATGTATTTTTAATCATTTTGGTTATTTTAGATTGTATTTTGTCAATTTCTTGATTTGCGCTAATTTGATGAAATATATTTGGGAATATTGACTTATAGTAATCTGTCACTTTTTTAGTAGAATTATCATATTCTGTAAATCTTGTCTTAATTGTTTCTAAGTTATCATCAGTTCTGTTTTCTTCTTTAGATCTGTTCAATATTCTTTTTAATAGAGTTTGATAATCAACATAAAATTCGATAATTAATGTTAAAAAAATTTTCTTCTCATCTAAAAAATTATTAAGAAATTTTGATTGATCTAGTGTTCTTGGGTATCCATCTAATATAAATCCATTTTTCTTTTCATTCTCAAGCTTATCTAAAACTATTTCATTTAATATTTCATCAGGCACTAACTGACCTTTTGATAAAATTTTATTTAGATCTCTAGCTTTTTCATCATTTTGTAATATTTTAGATCTTAAAATATCACCTGTTGATAAATGAGGTATGTTTAAACTTTTAGAAAGTAATTTAGCTTGTGTTCCTTTTCCTGCACCTGGTGGGCCAAAGAAAATAAAATTTTTCAATTTATCTTCTGCCTTTTAGTTTAGTCTTTTTTAATAAACTTTCATACTGATGTTGAAATAAGTAAGATTGTATTTGGGTAATGAAATCAATCATAACAACAACGACAATGAGTAAAGCTGTTCCACCTAAATAGAACGGTATTGAAGTTCTTGAAAGTAAAAATTCAGGTAATAATGCTACAAAAGTAAGATATATTGTGCCAATAGTAGTTAATCTTATTAATACAAATTCAATATAGTTAGCAGTATTTTCACCAGGTCTAATACCAGGAATGAAACCGCCATATTTTCTTAAATTTTCAGCCTGCTCATCAGGATTAAAAACAATACCAGTATAAAAAAAACCAAAAAATATTATCATTGCTGCGTAAAATATTAAGTATAAGGGTTGACCTCTACCTAGATAACTTGAAATGAAAATAAAAATGTCACTTGATGAGCCTGCGCCAAATCCTGACATTGTATTTGGCAAAAGCAAAATAGAAGATGCAAATATTACTGGAATAACACCTGCTGTATTTATTTTTAGAGGCAAGTGAGAACTTTGCCCTCCATACATTTTATTTCCAACCTGTCTCTTTGGATATTGCACTGGTAATCTTCGTTGCCCCTTCTCAACAAATACTATAAAGATAATAAGACCCAAAATTAAAATTAAAATTCCAAGGATAAAAGCTATACTAAGCTCTCCTGTACGTCCTAACTGTAATGTGCTAACAAAAGCACTTGGTAAATTTGCAATAATGCCTGCAGTAATTATTAGAGAAATGCCATTTCCAACACCTCTCGATGTAATTTGTTCACCCAACCACATTAAAAATATAGTTCCACCAACTAGAGTAATCACTGTTGTAATTCTAAAAAATATACCTGGATCAAATACAATATTTCCATATGCAGTTTGCATTGATTCCAACCCAATAGAAACCCCGTATCCTTGTAAAGCAGCAATCAAAACAGTCAGATACCTAGAATACTGTATTAATTGCCTCCTACCTTTTGAACCTTGATCTTTTAAAGACTTTAAATAAGGAATTGCAGATTGCATTAAAGTCATAATAATTGACGAAGATATATATGGCATTACACCAAGTGCAAAAATTCCCATTCTGCCTAAAGCGCCTCCCGAGAAAGTATCAAAGATTCCAAGTATTCCTGATGATTGTTGTTCGAAAAATTGCTGAAGTGCAATTGGATTTATACCTGGAATAGGTAAAAATGTTCCCAATCTAAAAACAATTAATGCACCTAATGTAAATAATAGTCTATTTCTTAATTCAGCTGATTTACCAATCGCTCCAAAGTTTAAATTGTTCGCTAACTTTTCTGTTGCAGTTGCCATTATTTATTTAATATGTTTATTTTTCCACCTATTTTTTCAATACTTTCGATAGCTTTTTTAGATGCAAAAGAGATGGATATATTTATTGGTTTTTCAATTTTTCCTACATTAAGTAACTTTAATTTACCTTTAGATTTATTAAGTATTTTTTTTTCAAACATTTCTTTCTCAGATAAAGAATTCATATCTAGACCATATTTATCAACTAATTTAATTAGTGTATCAAAATTAATTTTTTGAATTTTTATACTAAAAGGATTTTTAAAGCCCCTTTTAGGAAGTCTTCTGTATAAAGGCATTTGACCGCCTTCAAAACCTTTAATTGAAACTCCAGATCTTGATTTTTGTCCTTTAACTCCTCTTCCGGCAGTTTTACCCAAACCTGATCCAGATCCCCTTCCCACTCTTTTTCTTTGCTTATTGAATGTTTTTGATGATTTTAATTGATTAATTTTCATTTTTTATATCTTTATTATTCATTATTTCATTTATTTTTTTTGATCTTTTTGATGCTATTGATTTAGGAGACTCTGACATCTTAAAGGCATTAAAAGTTGCTTTTAACATATTATGTGGATTTGAGGTTCCTGTAGATTTTGCAACAACATCTTTAATTCCTAGAGACTCAAACAAAGCTCTCATAGGTCCACCGGCTATAATACCAGTTCCTGGTGATGCAGATCTTAAAATTACTTTTCCAGCTCCAAAACGTCCAACTATATCGTGATGAATAGTTCTATTTTCTTTTAAATGTACTCTAATCATTTTATTCTTTGCATTTTCGGTTGCTTTTTTAACTGCTTCTGGAACTTCCTTTGCTTTTCCAGTACCAACTCCCACTCTACCCTTGTTGTCACCTACAATCATTATAGCAGCAAATCCAAATCTTCTTCCACCTTTCACTACTTTTGCTACTCTATTTATAGTTACTAGATGTTCACTAAATTCACTTTTTTCATTTTCAAACATATTATTCCTCTAAAAATTAAGACCTTCTTCTCTTGCTGCATCTGCAAGTATTTTAATAATACCGTGATACTTGTATTTACCTTTGTCAAATGCAACTTCTTTTATTCCTTTTGAAATTGCTTTTTTTGCAATATTTTTTCCAATCAATACTGCCAAATCTTTTTTATTAAGTTTTTTATCTCTAACATCATTTTCAACAGATGATGAGCTAGCTAAAGTCTTGCCAACAACATCATCTATAAGCTGAGCATACAAATGATTGTTTGATTTAAAAACAGAAAGTCTTTTTCTATCTGAAACTTTCTTAAGTTTATATCTAGTTCTTTCTTGTCTTAATTTCATATATTATTTCTTTTTACCTTCTTTTCTAAAGATGAATTCATTTTGATATTTTATACCTTTTCCTTTAAATGGCTCAGGTTTCCTAAAAGATCGTATTTTGGAAGCAACAGCTCCAAGTTTATTTTTATCAAAGCTAGAAAGTTTAATTATATTCTGTTTAGGGCATTCTATTTTTACTTCTTTAGGAGACTCAAAATCAATATCATGACTATATCCTAACTGAAGTTTTAGTTTTGATCCTGACACACTTGCTCTATAACCCGTTCCATTAAGTTCTAATGTTTTAGAAAAACCTTCTGATACACCTTTTACCATATTTGCAATATGCGCTCTTGTTGTTCCCCAAATTGGATCTTTTTTATATTTATCATCTATTGGTATAACACTAATTTGGCCTTCATTAATTTTTATATTAAAGTTAGGATTAATTTTTAGTTCTGTCTCACCTAACTTGCCTTTAGCTTGGAATATACCATTTGTAAAATTACAATTAATATCATTTGAAAATTTAATAATATTTTTAGCAATTCTTGACATTAAAATACCTCACACAAAATTTCACCACCAACATTTTTTTTTCTTGCTTGTTGATCAGACATTACGCCTTTTGGTGTAGATAAAATAGAAATACCAAGTCCACCATAAGGTTTTGGTAAATCCGATATTTTTGAATATACTCTTATTCCTGGCTTAGAAATTCTTTTTATTTTTTTTATTACAGGAATGCCATTATAATATTTAAGATCAATTTTAATTGAATTAATTCCCTTTCTTATTTCAATATCCTTATAATCTCTAATATATCCTTCATCTTTTAAAACTGCTAGAACATTAACATTTAGATTTGATTTATAACAAGATGTATAGGACTTTCTTGCTTTGTGAGCATTTTTAATCCTAGCTAACATATCAGATAAAGCATCATTAAAAGCCATTATATTCTCCTTACCAGCTCGATTTTACAACACCTGGTAAATCACCAGACATTGATAGTTCTCTAATCTTAATTCTAGACAAACCAAATTTTCTATAAACACCTCTTGATCTACCAGTAAGTTTACATCTATTTCTAAATCTTATTGATGAACTATTTCTGGGTAAATCATTTAACTTACTTTGAAATTTTAACCTATCTTCAATAGTAATATTTTTGTCCATTATTTTCATTTTAAGAGCATTTCTTTGCTTCTTAAATTTTTTAATCATATTAAATCTGTTTAGATTTTTTTGTATTGAACTTGATTTAGCCATTTTCCTCCTAATTTATATTCTTATTAATAAAAGGCATGTTAAAACTTTTTAAAAGCTCAAGAGCTTCGTTGTCCTTTTTTGTTGATGTGCAAATTGTTATATTAAGTCCTCTTACTTTATCAATTTTATCAAAGTTTATTTCAGGAAAAATAATTTGCTCCTTGATTCCAAAAGAATAATTACCGTTTCCATCAAAACTTTTAGGATTTAGACCTCTAAAATCTCTAATTCTAGGGATAGCAATATTTATCAAACGATCTAAAAACTCATACATCATCTTATGTCTTAATGTTACTGAAACACCTAAAGGCATACCCTCTCTTATTTTAAATCCAGAAATTGCTTTTTTTGCTTTTGTTTTTACTGCTCTCTGTCCAGAAATTAATGATAGATCATCTTGTGCTTTGTCAATGAGTTTGCTATCTTCTTTACCTTCACCAATACCCATATTTAATATTATCTTTTCAACTTTAGGTACCTGATATTTATTTTTAAAACCTAATTTATCCATTAAGTTTTTTGAAATGTTTTCCCTATATTCTTGCAACAACCTACTCATTATTATACTTCCTTGCCATTTGATTTATTAAATCTAACTTTTTTATTGTCCTTATTAAATTTAAACCCTAATCTTACTGGTTTATTTAAATTACTGTCAAAATATGCGACATTAGAAATATGAATTGGCATTTCTTTTTCTGTAATGCCTCCAGGCTCATTGTTATTAGGTTTTTGGTGTTTTTTTACTTTATTAATTTCAGATACAAGTATTTTATTATTTTTTGGCAACATTTTTATAACCTTGCCTTTTTTTCCTTTGTCTTTTCCGGAAAGTACAATTACTTCATCGCCTTTTTTTAATTTAAACTTGATCTTCATTATATAACCTCTGGAGCAAGACTGATAATTTTCATAAATTTTTTTGTTCTCAGCTCTCGTGTCACAGGACCAAAAATTCTAGTTGCTATAGGCTCTTCTTGCTTGTCTAGCAAAACTGCTGCGTTTTTATCAAACCTAATTGTTGTTCCGTCTTTTCTTTTAAAATCTTTAGTGGTTCTTACTATCACTGCCTTATAAACATCTCCTTTTTTAACCTTAGCTCTTGGAATTGCGTCTTTAATTGACACCACAATTATATCACCAAGTGATGCAAATCTTCTTTTAGAGCCTCCTAATACTTTAATACATTGTATCTTTCTTGCACCAGAATTATCAGCAACAAATAATTTAGACTGCATTTGTATCATTAAGCTTTATCTCCCTCATTTAATACTATCCATGATTTAAGTTTTGATAATGGTTTTGACTCAATTATTGAAACAACATCTCCAACTTTAAATTTATTTTCTTCATCATGAGCATGATATTTTTTTGTTCTACTAATAATTTTTTTATATAACTTGTGTTTTACTCTTCTTGTTACCTTAACAACTATTGTTTTGTTTGAATTAGATGAAACAACTTTTCCAGATAAAATTCTTTTAGGCATTTCTTTCCTCTTTTATATTAAATATATTTGTTTTTAGAGTTGCTATTTTCTTTTTTGCTTTTCTAATTTCTGAAGTTTTTTCTAATTGACCTGAAGCTTTCTGAAATTGCATATTCAATATATTCTTTTTTAAAGATGTAATTTCATCTTTGATTTTTTTTATGTCAGTAGGTTTAGATAATTTAGCCATTTATTTATATATTCCTTTCAACAAACTTGCACTTTAATGGTAATTTTGCAGCAGCAAGAGTCATTGCTTTTCTAGCATCATTAACGTCTACTCCATCAACCTCAAACATTATTCTTCCTGGTTTAACTCTGCAAACCCAATATTCAACAGACCCTTTTCCTTTTCCCATTCTAACTTCAGCTGGTTTTTTTGAAACCGGTACATCTGGGAATATCCTAATCCACATTTTTCCAGCCCTTTTAAGATATCTCGTTAAAGCTTTTCTTGCAGCTTCAATTTGTCTGGCTGTTACTCTTTCTGGTTCTAATGCTTTTAAGCCAAAACTTCCATAATTTAGAGTATAACTCCCCTTAGCAGATCCATGAATTCTGCCTTTGAATTGTTTTCTAAATTTAGTTTTTTTTGGAGATAGCATGTTCATTATCTAACACTTCCTTGTTCAACTTGTTTTTTTTCACTAGCATATGGATCTTTAGATAATATTTCCCCTTTATTTATCCAGACTTTGATACCACATATTCCATATGTTGTTTCGGCTTCAGCTGTAGCATAATCAATATCACCTCTTAAAGTATGTAAAGGTACACTACCCTCGTGATATTTTTCAGTTCTTGCTATTTCTGCTCCACCAAGTCTTCCACTGCACACTACTTTTACTCCCTTTGCACCAAGTCTCATTGCTGATTGAACAGCTTTTTTCATAGCTCTTCTAAATGAAATTCTTTTCTCTAATTGGTTTGCAATATTTTCTGCTACTAATCTTGCCTCTACTTCCGGCTTTCTAACTTCTTTAATATCTAAAAAAACTTCTAAATTTGATAATTTTGATAAATTATTTTTCAAAGACTCAATATCAGCTCCTTTTTTTCCAATAATAATACCAGGTCTTGAGCTATAAATTGATATTCTAAGCTTTTTGGCAGCTCTTTCTATATTTATTTTTGAAATACTGGCATTCTTGAGAGTTTTTTCTACATAGTTTTTGATTTCTAAATCTTGATGTAAAAGTTTAGAATAATCATTATTAGAAAACCATCTTGATGACCAAGTTTTATTAATACCAAGTCTTAAACCATTTGGATTAACTTTCTGACCCATTACGAATTATCCTTTTTTAAATTATTTCTTTCTTCAAGTATTATAGTAAGTTTACTAAAAGGTTTTATAATTGACCCTGCTCTTCCTTTTGCTCGTGGTCTCCATCTTTTCATTCTCATACTTTTTCCAACGAATGCTTCTTTAACAAAGAGTTTGTCAATATCAAGTTGTTTATTATTTTCAGCATTAGCAATAGCCGCATTTAGAACTTTTAATACATTTAATGAAACTCTTTTTTCAGAAAATTTTAGTTGATTTATTGCTGAACTGACTTTTTTATTAACTATTAAGTTAGCCATAAAAGACAGCTTTAGAGGACTTATCCTTATCATATTATCTTTTGCAATAGCTTGAAGATTTTTACTCATTTATTTTCTGCCTTTTTATCTGCAGCAGTATGACCTTTAAAGTTTCTTGTTGGTGAAAATTCACCTAATTTATGACCAACCATTTGTTCAGTTACATTAACTGGTACAAATTTTTGACCATTGTAAACTCCAAAAGTAAGACCAACAAACTGCGGTATAATAGTTGAGCGTCTAGACCAAGTTTTGATTACTTCTTTTCTGCCTGACTCAGATACTTTTTGTGCTTTTTTTAATAAGTTCATATCAACAAAAGGGCCTTTCCAAATAGATCTACTCACTATTTTTTCCTCCTCTTAATTATAAAAACATTTGTTTTTTTATTTTTTCTAGTTTTTTTACCTTTTGTAGAAACACCCCATGGAGTAACAGGATCTCTACCTCCAGAAGTTCTCCCTTCTCCACCACCATGTGGGTGATCAACTGGATTCATAACAACACCTCTAACTTTTGGTCTTGAGCCTAAGTATCTACTTCTGCCTGCTTTACCTAATTTAACATTTTTTTGATCTGCATTAGAAACTTCTCCAATTGTAGCAAGTGAGTTCTTATTTATGTGTCTTATTTCACCAGAAACAAGTTTAATTTGAACAAAAGATTGATCTTTAGATACTATTTGAGCGCTAGTACCAGCAGATCTTATAAGTTGGCCTCCAGCACCTGGTTTAAGTTCAACATTATGAATATTTGTTCCAACTGGGATATTTTTTATTGGTAAACAATTTCCATTTTTTATATCTACATCATCACCTGATAAAATTTTTTCTCCCTCTTTTATATTTTTAGGTGAAATAATGTATCTTAATTCACCATCATCATATTTTATTAAAGATATAAATGCAGATCTATTAGGATCGTATTCATTTCTTAAAACTGTTCCAATAATGTCAAACTTATTTCTCTTAAAATCAATCATTCGATATTTTTTCTTAACACCACCGCCCATTCTCCTTGATGTAATTCTACCTTGATTATTTCTTCCACCAGTAGAGATTAATGGCTTAGTAAGGAATTTAACTGGCTTTTCTTTTGAAAGTCCTTTTTTTGAAACTAAAACTGTATTTCTTAAAGATGGAGTGACTGGTTTAAACTTGTTTAACATTATTTTATCTCCATTGATGTATCTATAGTGTTTCCTTCTTTAAGCGTAACAATTGCTTTTTTATAATCTTTTCTATAACCTATTGTATTTTTAAAGGATTTTAATTTACCTCTAGTAATTGAAGTATTGATTTTTAAGACCTTAACCTTGAATATTTTTTCAATCGCATCTTTTATTTCATAAGAATTCGACCTACTTGAAACAATAAAGCAGTACTGATTATATTGCATAAGGTTTGTAGATTTTTCAGTAGTTATTGGTTTTTTTATAATATCAAATGCCCTATCCATTGAGACTGTTTTATTAACTTTTTTCATGAAAGCCTCTTTTCGATTTCTTTTACAGATTTTTCTTCAATAAAAATTTTATCATATGATATTAGATCCTTAACATTTACACCTTTTTGATTAAGTAAAGAAACCTTTGGGATATTAGCTGAGGCCATTTTAAAATTGTCATTTATTCCATTATCTGAATAAACAAAAAGAGCGGAGTCAAAGTCAAATACTTTTAAATTAGTATTTAAATCTTTTGTTTTAAAATTATCTATTTGAAAAGAGTCAATAAAAATTATTTTATTTTCAGAGAGTTTGAGTGACAATGCTGATTTTAAAGCTAATTTTTTTTCTTTTTTATTCAAACTAAACGAGTAATCTCTATTCACAGGTCCCATAGCAACTGCCCCACCTCTAAAATTTGGGGGCTTACTGCTACCTTGTCTAGCATTACCAGTTCCTTTTTGAGAAAATGGTTTTTTAGACTTACCATTGACTTCAGATCTAGATTTTGTTTTGTGTGATCCTTGTCTTGATTTAGCATTTTGGAATCTAATATATTGGTGAATAATATCTGGCATTGATTTAATAGCAAATATCTCCTCACTCAAATCTATTTTGCCTACTGCTTTTGATTTAATATTAAGAATTTCTTTTTTCATATTATTTTTTAATTGAATCTTTGAGATATAAAAGTGAATTTTTTTTACCTGGAACTGAACCCTTAACAATCAATAATTTATTTTCTAAATCAACATCAATTATCTTAAGATTTTGTTTTGTAACTTTTTTAGATCCCATTCTACCGGCCATTTTTTTTCCCTTAAAAACTCTTCCTGGGTCTTGGTTTTGACCTGTAGATCCATGTGATCTATGTGAAATTGAAACACCGTGTGAAGCCCTGAGACCAGCAAAATTATGTCTCTTCATTGCTCCTGCAAAACCTTTTCCAATAGAAATCCCAGTTACATCAATAAACTGATCTTTGATAAAATGATCTACATTCAAAGATGTGCCTACTTCTAATAAATTATCATTATCAACTCTAAATTCTTTAGTTATTTTTTTTGGTTTTATCTTTGTTAATGAAAAATTTTTTCTTTGCGGTTTTTTTATTTTTGTAATTTCTTTATTTGTATCGATACTAGCAAGCTGAACTGCATTGTAACCATCTTTGTCTAAAGTTTTTATTTTAGAAACAACGCAATCCTCTACTTTTAATATCGTTACATGAATTGAATTACCATCATTGGAAAAATATGATGAATTTCCAATTTTTTTTGCTATTAAACCAGATCTTTTCATGTTTAAATCTTAATATCAACTTCAACACCTGCTGAAAGATCTAACTTCATCAAAGCATCTACTGTTTGTGGTGTGGGGTCTATTATATCTAATAACCTGTTATGAGTTCTTATTTCCAACTGATCTCTACTTTTCTTATCAACATGAGGTGATTTATTTACTGTAAATCGCTCAAATCTTGTTGGCAAAGGAATAGGTCCTTTAACTTTAGCACCTGTTCGTTTTGCAGTATTAATAATATCTTCAGTACTATTATCTAAAAGAGAGCTATCAAATGCTCTTAATCTTATTCTAATATTTTGAGAGTCCATTATGCTAACTTTGCCTTTACTTCATCAGCAACATTTGAAGGAACTTGTTCGTAGTGATCGAACTGCATTGAATAGTTTGCTCGTCCCTGAGTTAATGACCTTAAGTTATTTACATAACCAAACATATTAGCAAGTGGTACCATAGCATCGACAACATTTGCATTGCCTCTAGTAGACATTTCCTGAACTTGTCCCCTTCTACTATTTAAATCACCAATAACATCTCCCATGTACTCTTCAGGAGTCACTACTTCTACTTTCATCATAGGTTCAAGGAGTACTGGGCTTGCTTTTGAAATTCCTTCTCTGAATGCAGCTCTAGCAGCTATTTCGAATGCTAAAACGCTTGAATCAACATCATGATATGCGCCATCATACAGAATTGCTTTAAAATCAATACATGGAAAACCTGCTAATACACCTGTTTGTTGTTGAGCTATTAAACCTTTTTCAACACCAGGTATATGTTCTGTAGGAATGTTTCCTCCCTTTATTTGATTAACAAACTCATATCCACTGCCAGGCTCACCGGGTTCAAATTTAATTTTTACTCTTGCAAATTGTCCTGCACCACCGGATTGTTTTTTATGTGTATAATCTATATCAAATGAATTTGATATCGTTTCCCTATAAGCTACTTGAGGAGCTCCAACATTTGCCTCAACCTTAAACTCTCGTTTCATTCTATCAACAAGTATTTCTAGATGTAATTCACCCATACCTTTTATAATTGTTTGTCCACTTTCATGATCGGTTGTTACTCTAAAACTTGGATCTTCTTGAGCAAGTCTCCCAAGTGCAGTACCCATTTTTTCATGATCAGCTTTTGTCTTTGGCTCAACTGCAACTTCAATAACTGGATCAGGAAACTCCATTCTCTCAAGAACTATTGGTTTATTTATATCACACAATGTTTCGCCTGTAGTCACATCCTTCAATCCAACTAATGCAACAATATCACCAGCATTTGCTGTCTTTATTTCTTCTCTATTATTTGCGTGCATCAAAAGCATTCTTCCGATATTTTCTTTTTTTCCAGAATTAGAATTCAAAACACTATCTTTTGTATTAATTTTACCAGAATATATTCTAGTAAAGGTTAAACTTCCTACAAAAGGATCTGTCATTATTTTAAAGGCAAGAGCACTAAACGGTTCATCATCATCACAATTTCTTGATAGTTCTTTTTTTTCATCATTTACATCAATTCCCTTAACATTAGCCACATCTTTAGGAGATGGCATGTAATCAATTACAGCATCAAGTAATGGTTGAACTCCTTTATTCTTGAATGCCGAACCAGTTAAAACGGGAACAAATGAACCACCAATAGTACCTTTTCGGATACATTTTTTAAGTTCATCTGAAGTAGGTTCTCTGCCTTCAAGATAACTTTCCATTATATTATCATCTTCCTCAACTACTTTTTCAATTAATTTTTCTCTATATTCTTTAGATTGTTCTTTTAATTCTTCAGGAATTTCAACAATATTAAATTTTGCACCCAGACTTTCATCTTCCCAAATAATTGCTTTGTTAGAAACTAAATCTACAACACCTTTTAAACTACTTTCAATACCAATTGGAAGTTGCATTACTAAAGGATAAGAGCCTAATCGATCTTTAATCATGTCTACACACATAAAAAAATTAGCACCAGTTCTATCTAATTTATTAACAAAGCACATTCTTGGAACTTTATATTTATCAGCTTGACGCCAAACAGTTTCAGATTGAGGTTCTACACCTGCTACTCCATCAAATACAGCAACTGCACCATCAAGTACTTTCAAAGATCTTTCAACTTCGATTGTAAAATCAACATGACCTGGGGTATCTATTATATTAATTCTATGATCATTCCAAAAACATGTTGTTGCTGCTGAGGTAATTGTAATTCCTCTTTCTTGTTCTTGTTCCATCCAATCCATAGTAGCAGCACCATCATGAACTTCTCCAATTTTATGAGATTTGCCAGTGTAATATAAAATTCTTTCAGTAGTAGTGGTTTTACCAGCATCAATGTGTGCCATGATCCCAATGTTTCTATATTTACTTAATTCATGAGATCTTGACATAATATTACCACCTAAAATGAGAAAATGCTCGATTAGCTTCAGCCATCTTGTGTGTTTCTTCTCTTTTTTTAACAGCATTTCCTTTATTATTGAAAGCATCTAGAATTTCATTTGCTACTCTTTCTCTCATTGTTTTTTCATTTCTTTTAATAGCAGAGTCAACTATCCATTTCATAGCAAGGGTTTGTGCTCTTTTTGGTCTAACTTCCATTGGTACCTGGTA
>MDSW01034728.1_pt1 | contig 20674 bp, 22 predicted proteins | sample 811171 | NCBI WGS metagenome assembly MDSW01 (sample SAMN05326641, study PRJNA326480) | marine metagenome | isolation source: seawater | place: Atlantic Ocean: North West | collected 2012 | reverse complement strand
TTCAGCAAAAAATGGATGAGCAAAAGTCAATAAGAGCTCAGGCCAAGCTTCACCAAGCAAGAAGGGATGAGATACAGAAGAGTATCAGGGAACTAATCTCACGTAAAAAAGGAAGGAGAGAAGGTGGCCCTGGAAAGTCAGTGGTGATTCAACTGTCAGAGACTCTGGGCGAGATAGAGAGGTTAGAGAACAGAATAATGACGGATGGAGCCCTTTCTTTAGATAAAGAAAACTCCCTCCTTAAGAAGCTCAGAACGCTAATTGCAAAGAGGGAAGAGCTGATTCCAGAAGTTGAACAACAGAACATAATATCGATAGATCTTAGCGATATGGATGAGTCGATTCAGAAGCTCAGGGCCGAAGCCGATAACGAACACAATATGATGATTGACCAAAATAAGCTAGCGGATGATATCTGGGCCGAAATAAAACCAATGTTGGAGGAGAGGGATTTCCTTAGGGGGGAAGGCGACAGACTCCATTCTCTCTTCGTAGAAGAAAGGGGCAAAGCGGACGAAGCACATAGCAGTGGACTAGAATTGCTATCCAAGGTCAATGAGATAAGGGATGAAATGAAGACACAGCATCTTGAGCGAGAGGCACTGATTAGAGATCACAATATGTCTGTCCGGGAGGCATTGAGGGGGCCAGATGAGGATGAAAACCTCGCCGACTCAATGACGAAGAGCTTATTGGAGGGCGGATCAATAACATTCGGTGGCACAGGGTCGAAATCAGAAAGTAATCAAAACTCAAACAAATCAACTATTAAAAGGCAAACAAGAAGGTTGGGAACCTCTCGTGGAAGGAAGAGTTGACTACCATCCTCTCTCGTCAAGTCTGACCTCAAGGCTATCAATTTCCAAACCCGGCATAGCCTCGCCAATCATTTCACTAGCTTCTGCAACAACTGCAGCATCTTCATAATTATGGGCTGCTAGTACTATTGCCTCAGCGGTGTTTAGAGGGTCTGAACTCTTGAAAATGCCAGATCCAACAAAGATCCCATCCATCCCATGACTCATCATCAAAGCAGCGTCGGAAGGGGTGGCAATTCCCCCTGCAGAAAAAGTTACCACTGGAAGCCTACCCATCTTTGTCACCTCCTCGAGAACTGAGGAAACTTCATTTCTCAAGTCTTTAAGATTTCCAAAAGGTGTACTTGTAACCACAGCGCCAATGTCTGAATAATCCTCCAATTTAGAGTATCCATGCATTATCGACTCTACCATTTCATTCCTGTCTTCTGATGTGGCTCTAGTTGCCGTTTCAATTTCTGTTTCTAACAATCTAGCATGTTTAACGGCGGAAACGACATTTCCAGTACCTGCCTCGCCCTTTGTTCTAATCATCGCCGCTCCCTCCGCAATCCTTCTTACAGCTTCTCCCAGGCTCGTGCACCCGCAAACGAAGGGAATGGTGAAACTCTTTTTTGCAATGTGGTAGAATGGGTCTGCCGGAGTAAGCACTTCCGATTCATCGATCATATCCACTCCCAGAGACTCTAACACTCTAGCTTCTTCATCATGACCAATTCTTGCCTTGGCCATAACTGGTATGCTGGTTGTCTCAATTATTTCTTTGATCATAGTTGGATGACTCATTCTAGCCACACCACCGGATGCTCTTATATCGGCTGGAACACGCTCTAGAGCCATTACAGATACGGCACCTGCATCTTCGGCAACATGAGCCTCTTCGGGAGTGACGACGTCCATTACGACCCCTCCCTCTTGCATTTTGGCAAAACCCCTCTTGAGCAAGTCAGTCCCAAAACGCATGTCTTTCAGGTTTATCTTGTCACCCATACCTCACGCTCTGGGTGGCTATTCAAGAACCTATGTTCGCAAAATAATGCCAATTAATCTGCTAGGACAGGCGAGTCGCCTTCCGCTATAGGGAGGTTGGGAGCCTCCTCTTCATTCTTCTCTAACCAAGCCATCTCCTCATCGGGCAAATCAGTGTCGGCATATATTGCTTCAGTCGGGCACTCAGGTATGCAAGCGGCGCAATCTATACACTCGTCGGGATCTATAACCAGATATTCTTCGGCTTCCCTAAAAGCTTCTACTGGGCATACATGAACGCAGTCTTGGTATTTGCAGTCAACACATGCGCTGGTAACAACGTGAGTCATACATTAAAATCGTAAGCGGGAATAGCATATCAAGGCTTGTGTCTTGTCATTTAATTGCCACATCTTTGATCAGGTTCACGGCAATATCGTGTGGATTTTGACCGGGATATACTTCTAGTTTGAAATTACCCTTGACAACACCATAGTTCCTGCTCCTAATTACGAACGGAGTACCCATCACCAATCCTTCTAATCCGACCCTAATGTGCAGAACCTTGTCTTCATCAATTCTAGACTGTAAGCCTTCAGACAGCAACGCTAACAATGAATCAGAGTCAATCTTACACAAGGATTCCTTCGCAACCTTGGAGCTCATCTTGCACTCAATACAATACATAGGTGCTCCTAACGCCGACTTTATTCTTTGAACCTCCACTCCATCCCTGTCGCCGCACAACCATCCAAGAGAGTCAGTGATCAGAGTAATGTCGTCCACCGCGCTTGCATGGACTCGCCATAACCCGCCATGCACTGACACGGTCTCGCTATGGCCTCAATACCTTGAATGCAACTGTTGCCAAGGTTTCAAACACTACATTTCGTTCAAATACTCGGTGTATTTCGGATGGCTCGCAAACGGGGCAGCCCCCGAAACATGGAGTCGTTCAAATGGCGAAAGGAGCATCGGCAAGAGCGGCAGCAAGAAGGCAGAAGGATAAATGGAAAGCAAAGCGCTGGTATTCTATTAGAGCCCCCAGAAATCCGTGGTCATTCAAGGTTATCGGAGAGACCCTTGCCGAAGAAGAAGACATGTTGGTCGGAAGGCCTTATGAGATGATGCAGAACGAACTTGATGGTGACTTCAGTAAAATGCATGTGAAAATAAAATTCCGGATCAAAGAAGTAGTTGGCAACGACGCATTGACAGAATTCGTTGGACACGATGTTCAAAAGGACTACGTGAGGCGCCAAATCAGGAGAGACCGAGGTAAAATAGACGACACAATCGATGTCGTTACTGATGATGGATACTTCATCAGAATTAAGCCATTCATAGTTAGCAGATCCAGAATAAAGGGAAGTCAAAAACAAGAAACCAGAACAGTGGCAAGAAATGTGGTGATCAAGTTCTGTTCTGCCGCTACTTGGATTGCGGTACAGAAGGCCCTGATGGATGGTTCACTGGAAGAGAGTGTAAGTGAAGCAGTTTCAAAGGTACAACCAGTAAGATCTGTCTTCTTCAGGAGAAGCCAACTTATACAGGATGGTGTGATAATTGACGACGGGCCAACACTTGAAGAAATCAAGGCCGAAGAAAAAGCTGCTAAGGAAGCCGCGGCAAATGATTCCGAAGAAATACATTCTGACGAGGAGGCCGATGAAATCGAAGAAGATGCCATCGTGGAAGAGGAAATTGTCCAAGAAGATGCTGATGAAACACAAGATTCTGAGCCAGAAGATGAATTGAATTATGAATCAATGACAGTTTCTCAATTAAAATCTCTACTCAAAGAGGCCGGCAAGCCTGTTTCAGGCAAGAAAGCAGACCTGATCGCCAGACTCTCGGAGTGAGGAGATGCCTCGCATCTCCGTGTTGTGCGGAACCGGTATGAGCGGACTTTCCTCAATTTTGAAAGATATTGAAGGCCGCCAATCCGAGAAATTAGAATTAGAAAGTCCTTGGGGAGTAGTTCCTATCGAAGTGGTTTCTGGTGAATTAGGCCAAGTATTTGTGATTGATAGGCATCACTCTGAGGGGCTGGAAAGAACACCTCCGCACCGAATAGAGCATAGAGCTAACATTCACGCCGCTGTTAGTTGTAATCCTGACGCAATATTGAGTGTAAACTCAGTAGGCTCATTCTCGGATAATATGCCCCCTGGGACTGTAGGGCTAGCATCTGACGTCCTGGACCTGTCCACAAAACCTTGGACATTTCATGATAATGAAGCAATTCACTCCGATAGAACTTCTCCATTCGATCAAGATATAATCTCCGTCTGCACAGATCAATTGGAGGAAACCCAAGGAGTTGCGCCATCAGCTTTGGTCGTTGCTCAATGCATTGGTCCTCAATTTGAAACTCCTGCAGAAATAAACGCTCTAGAAAAGCTAGGCGCTCATGTGGTCGGGATGACTCTGGGCCCCGAGCAGAGACTTGTATCAGAATATGAAATCCCACATGTTTCACTAATTTGCTCATCAAATTGGGCAGCAGGACGGACCCCTGATGACCCCACTGCGGAAATCGATCATTATGCTGTTGACCAAATGGCTTCCAAGATGATAGAATCATTGGCGGCTTGTGTAATTTCTGTACTACAATCAATACAAAACAATGACTAGATTCATCTTTCTCACATACTTCCCAATCTCATGAATAGACGGTTAAGGGTAGATGAGTGGATACAAGTTGAAGGCGCCGATGAGCCGGATGGCTCATGGAACAGTATGATGTTTAGGGTAGCTGAATTTCATCATAAACACTCATTTTCTGCTCCCAAGAACAACGGTCACGACATGGGTTATAGAATAGCATTAACGATAGAGGAACTAGGGGAATTATCCTCCGCAATAACGAAGGGAAAGCCCCCTGAGGAGTCCGCTGAGGAGCTCGCTGATTTATTGATACTGATTTTGGGACACGCTCTTGCTATGGAAGTAGATCTCGAAAGTGAGTTCCACAGGAAGATGGACAAGATCATGATTAGGGATGCAAAAATGGGAAATCTCGGGATTAGAATAACTGATTACAACGGAACCAATAATTAGGAAAACCACGAATGCTCTCCAAATTGATTTTTTGAAACTCGATCGCCAGTGTCGCTGAAATGAGCAAGTCCCGCCAAAACTGATTTGAGGTACCGATTGAGTTTTGGCCTCACATAGGATATGTAGGGGGCTGATGATAATAAAAGGGGCCAATTTCTGAGATAGTAAGGGTGAACGGAGATTGTGACCTTGGTGGATCCTTTTGCCGAATCATCAAGACGCCATTCAACATATGACTCGGGACCCCCATCTTCTCCAATCATCAATGAGTACCCAGAAAGATCCTCCCAAATCAAGAACCTTCGGTGAAGAATCATACCACTTAGATATCTGATCTCATCCTTTGCCCCCACTCCCGGCCAGATTGATACATCGTTCGATTCACAAAATGGGTGGAAATTCTCCAGGTTTCCCGGTGAAGAAATGATACTCCAAATCTCCCTTCTACTCATTTTGATAACCAATGATGCCCTACAGATCAATGGCCATTTATTCTTCATATCCATGCTTGGGGTTAGTTGGGTATATGATATTGTATCGTAGATGTAAAAACTAAATTAAATTTATTTTTCTCACTGTAATTGCGTCTCGGTGTGACGATTTTTTCCATAATTTAGCCGTTTTTTGGAATTCTAGTCTACAAGATTATATAAGGATAAAATAGGCTCATAAGAACATGGATAGAGGTCCATATAATATTGAGACAAGAAAGACGAGAGGCTTAGCTATAGGCGGAGCCACAGCTCTTGCTGTGGTAGCTCTGCCCACGGTGGCGGCTGAGACGACTGCTCTTGCATCGGATGACTGGGTGGGGATAAGCTTCTGGATTGCCACAGCGGCAATGCTAGCCTCCACTGCATTCTTCCTGATCGAGAGGCAGAATGTAGATGACAAGTGGAAGACGTCAATGACCGTTGCAGCACTAGTGACTGGTGTTGCATGGTACCACTACACATACATGAGGGAAGTATGGGCCATGGATGGCTCTTCGCCCCTTGTATACAGGTACATTGACTGGTTGATCACGGTCCCTCTGCAGATTGCAGAGTTCTACCTTATCATGGCAGCAATAGGAGCTGCATCATTTGCTATGTTCAGAAACCTGATGGGAGCTTCAGTCATCATGTTGGTAGCAGGGTTCTTTGGAGAATCCGGAGCAATGGATTCTGTAATAGAGTTAGATGCCATGATCTGGTGGATCATCGGAATGGCTGGTTGGGGATACATCCTGTATGCTATCTGGGCAGGTGATGTAAAGGAAGCTTCAGAATCTGGCAGTGAAGGTGTCCAATTCGCGTTCACCTCCATGAGACTAATTGTCACCGTTGGGTGGGCAATATATCCGATTGGGTATTTCCTAGGAACTGGAGACAACCCAGATTTGGATTCCCTCAACATACTGTACAACATCGCTGATTTGGTCAACAAGACCGCCTTCGGTATGATGGTATGGTACGCTGCAAAGATGGACTCGTAATCCTACAATAGCAGCTACGGAACTACGTAAACCGGGCGGTCGAAATTTCGGCCGCCCCGGTGAAACCCTTTCTTCTATTCAAATAACGAAATATCAATGGATATCGTTTACAATAACGTGGATATTTGTTTTCAACCTCAAACATCTATTGATAAGGTAGAGAAGATAAGCAAAAATTGATGACGATACAAGTTGGACCCAGAAGCAAGCATAATGACATCGAAGCCGATGCTTACCTGCCCACCGAATTTGGGAACTTTAGAGTAAGGGTGACAGTAGACGAAGAAGGGAAGGAACATTCCCTGCTCTACACGGGGAACATCTCGAATGATAACCCCCCTCTAATCAGAATACACTCCGAATGCCTAACTGGTGACGCATTTGGGTCAATGAAGTGTGATTGCGGCCCACAGTTGAAAGCAGCAATGCAAAAGATCCAGGAAGAGGGTAATGGGGCTATAGTTTACCTACGGCAAGAGGGTAGAGGCATAGGCTTACACTCCAAGATACAGGCATATGCACTGCAGGACATAGGTTATGACACTCTGGATGCTAACCTCGCACTTGGGCATCCGGCCGATGCTAGGACCTACGACATCGCCGCTGAGATGCTGAAAGATGTGGGAATAAATCGAGTGAAACTTATGACAAATAATCCACTTAAAATTCAAGGCCTGTTGGATAACGGAATTGAGATAGTTGAGAGGCTAACGCACGTGAGTGGCATATCCACCGAAAACAAGGACTACCTGGCAACAAAGAGAAACAGAATGGGTCATATCCTAGATCTGTAATACTATACAACAGACTAATAAAAATACAACAACATTGGAGAAATCAATATGACGCTGAGAGATGGGGAAAAGGCACCAAACTTTCAATTACAAACCAGTGATGGAGAAGCCTTCGAACTATCTCAGCTTGATGGCGAGTGGAAGATTATTTTCTTTTTCGCCAAAAGCGGTTCTCCGACTTGCAAGAGAGGTTGCCTAAGTTTCAAGGAACAGTACGAGCTCTTCCGTTCTTTGGAACCACCGGTTGAAGTTATCGGGATCAGTCAAGATACTGTGCAACAGCAAAAGGAATTCAAGGATGAATTAGATTTACCGTTCTACCTTTTGTCGGATTCTAATCGAGATGTTTCAGATGCTTATGGCGTTCCACTCCATCTTGGGATGTTTCCATCAAAATCATCTTTCGTCATAGGTCCAGACAACACTATTCATCACGTCTACGACTGGCTATTTAGGCCGCGTAAACATGTAGCTGTGATACTGTCAGCCCTTGCAAAAAATGGAGATGAATGAAATGGACTGGGATCAAATATTAAGCGACGCAGGTTTAACAAAAAGAGAAGTTGATGCAATAAAAGTACTATCCAAAAAACCTAATCTAAAAGCAAGTGAAATAGCAAAATCACTCGGGACCACTAGATTAGACGCATATAAATCTCTTGAGAGATTGCAAACCATCGGATTGGTCACGGTAATAGCAGATAGGCCTATGAGGTTTTATTGTCCTCCAATCAACGAGACCGTAAAGCATCTGATCGAAATTAGAAAGGAGCAATTATCTAGGATTGAAAAAGGATTCGAGGACCTCCAATCCTCAATAGATAACTCAAATTACACATACGACAAACCAGAGGAGTTGAACAATCCTAAATTCACGATACTAAAGGAGAGAGTCCACATCCTGAATAGGTTGAGTAAGATGGCCGAAGAGTCACAATCAGACTTTGTACTGATATTAGGAAGGTTCGGGATACTTCCATTGTGTAGGAGCGACTCACTTGCAAGCGTTAACGACGCTGCAAATAGGGGAGTCAAGGTTAGAGTTCTAGCACAGTTAGATAAGAGAACAATTAGGTTTTACAAAGAGTTGCACGAAACTGTGGAGGTTAGGCATACGGATGATCTAGATGCTCAGGGGGTTTTGATGGATGAAAGCCAAGTTATTCAATACCTTAGCTCTGATGAAAACCCAGTAGGAAGAGGAAAGAACGAAGCAGCTTTGGTGATCGAGTCCAAACAATTCGCTGAGAATCAGAGAAACCTGATTGAAACAATATGGGAAGAAGGAATTCATTTCGAATCAGCGTCTAGTAGGTTCACTGAACAAAAAATAACGGATCCCTTGAGGCTTACCATAGATCAAGGTTCCTTCCTCGAGAAAATAAGAGAGGTCCTAAAAATCGAGTCACACCTTCCAAATGAAGATACCCCCTTTAATGCAAAGGCATTCTTGGCATCTGGTTTAGAGATTAGTGACGCAAGGAGAAACCTTCAGGAAGGTGGAATTTCCAGTCTCAAATCTTTCGGCATAGATGTTGTGTCACTCCTCAGGCAGGTAGGGAATAGGGTAGGGGAAGAATTGGCATTTAGCCTTAAGAGCATAGACCAGGAAATAGAATTCCTTAGTGAAATGATGGATTGGTGGGAATATGCCGGGCTTGGTCAGCTTAGCTACGAATTAGACCCAAATTTCCACATCAGAGTAGAATTCATGGAGTGTCCAGAATCAAAGAACCTACCAATATGGGCTCTAGATGACGGAATCATCGAAGGAGCCCTAAAAGCCCGTTATCCGGATGGGGGAGACGTGACTATAATCAGAGAGGTCATATCGAAGGAACCCGAAGGCCTCCACAAGTACAATTTAATCATGGCTGAATAATTAATGTCTCGGACAAATATGTCCAAGATTAAACACCACTATAAATGATAAAACAAGTATTTTGAACATTCATTCATTAATGGATTGTTTGCACAGTTGAATTATGAACAGCAGAATGATAATGCCGATCATTGTAGGGATCTATGTTTCTTTCACCATTGGTGCAATGTCCATGGCCCCTATCGTGGCCGCAAATGAGAATGAAGACATACCAACGAACGCACAGAACACCGGAGTCCACGACTCGCTCGTAGCCGCGCTGACTCAGGCAGAGCTAGTAGCCACGCTCCAGGGGGATGGGCCGTTCACGGTCTTCGCCCCTACTGACCAGGCCTTCGCTGACGCGGGCATTGACCTCGCAGCATTGGACAACGAGGATGGAAAGGCTACACTGACGGACATCCTGACCTACCACGTCTATGCTGGTGCGGTCCAGTCCTCGGCAGTGACAGACGGGATGACGGTCACGATGCTGAACGGTGACGATGCTACTTTCACAGTGACAGACGGCACGGTGAAGATAGGCGACGCCACGGTGACCACGGCAGACGTCATCGCATCCAACGGAGTCATCCACGTGATTGACAAGGTCTTGATCCCACCAGTAGACGAGCCAACCCTTCCAGTTGGTTGCGACTACCTAGTAGGAATAGACGATACAGGCTTCGCATATGACAACACAGAACTCTCGATCAACAAGGGTGAAACAGTCTGTTGGATATGGAATGATGAGACAATGGCTCACAACGTTGCTCAGATAGCAAATGAAGGAGACACTGCTAGAATGATTGGTGGAGCATACAGCGGGGAAGCAATGACCTCTGTTGATTACAGACTTACCTTTGATGAGGATCAGACGTTCCTGTACATGTGCGAACCACACGCTACAATGGACATGGCTGGCAAGGTCATCGTTGGTACGGGTATAGAGCAAGTGCAAGACTCACCTTCAGATAATTACGGTGATGACGATGACAATAATACCCCTGGATTTACAGTAATCCTACTTGGGATTGCAGCTATAGCAGCAGTCATGGTATCAAGAAGGCAGTGAGAGGATGAAGCTAAACCTCCCGCTTAAGAAAGTGAAGACCAGTTCTAGGTTGAACTGGTGGGATCTTTTCTGAGACGAAAGGCATCTTCGGGGGAGAAGGCGTGACTTGGACAATAACTCGTCCAGGAGAAGGCGCCTTCTCCTCCAAGATTGCTGAAAACACGGCTCTTACCCCCAAAAACTGGTGGTTTCTCCCATATGACCAACTAAACCTAGAGTTGTTGGATGGAAAAGAATGTAATGGGATAATTTTGATTGAATCTACCAAAAAAGCAAAATCGCTTCCTTATCACAAACAAAAATTATTTTTCGTCATTTCTAGCATAAGACATTTCGCCGTAGAATGCAATAATCTAGGAATTCCAACCCTTCACATAAGCTCCAACGGCCCCTATCATGAGGTGATTGGCGAACTTTCAAAGAGGCTAGGACCAATAAATTTGAACAGGCCATCAGAACGATCCCTAAGGAGAGAATTAGAACCACTCGAGGAAAGTGGTAAAATAATTCTGCACAAACATACAGGGTGGCTCACAGAAAAAGATTGGTTCGTAGAAAGTAATGGCTTGGAACCCCCATTTAGGATGGATAAGTTTTACAGAAAGTCAAGAAAAATGTTAGATTGGCTTATGGATAACGGAAAACCGAAGGGAGGCAAGTATAGTTTCGACTCTGAGAACAGGAAACCGTGGAAGTGGGATCCAATACCTCCCAAAGAAATTGAGTATGCATACGATTCAATTGACTATGAGGTAGTCAACATAGTCAATACATTATTCCCCAACAATCCAGGCGATCTTGGTGAGAAGAAATATCCAACCAATTCCACAGAAGTCGGGGAAGCAACAGATTATGTTCTGAGTGTTTTGCCTTACTTTGGCGATTATGAGGATGCAATGTCGACCCAGAGCAAATCTCTATTTCACACAAAACTGTCTCCGTTATTGAATCTCCATAGAGTAATGCCAGGAAAAATTGCAGATATGGCATTAAGTTCTGATGCTCCGTTAAATTCTGTAGAGGGCCTTTTACGGCAACTCATATGGAGAGAATATGTACATCACATTCACGAAGTAACTGATGGTTTTAGGACCTTAGAAATCACTAAAACACCATCTTTGCCTAGAAATGCAGGATGGGAGGATCATAAGATATCCATTACATCCTCACTAGAACCTAATCATCTTAAGCAGACAAATCCGATACCCCTTGCATATTGGGGTAATATAACTAAGATGAATTGTCTAGACTCTGTTGTTGAATCTGTTATTGATGATGGATGGACCCACCACATTCCAAGATTGATGATTCTTGGAAATTTTTCGCAATTGTTAGACGTTGAGCCGAGGCAAATTACTGATTGGTTCCATTCTGCATTTGTTGATGCATTCGATTGGGTTGTAGAGCCAAATGTGTTGGGAATGGCAACATTTGGACTCGGCGAATCTATGATGACCAAACCCTACGTATGCGGTTCCCCCTACATCAAAAAAATGAGTGATTATTGCGACTCTTGTGATTTGTCAAAGGAAAATAAATGCCCTGTCACTAACCTCTACTGGGCTTACTTGGAAAGGCATAGGGACAAGTTGGAGAAAGTACAAAGGATGACAATCCCAATGAGGAACTTATCCAGAAGGAGCGATATTCAGAAAGCGGAAGATAATGCTATTTTCGCCTCAGTCTCCAAACGACTACAAAACGGATTACCAGTTATAGAATAATTCAATTGAACATTACTTTTTATCTAGCCTACGATAGGAAAAAATCTATGAAAATATATGGGATATACAATGCTGATGGTGGAATAATTGGTGAGTTACAATACGTACTTGGGAAAATCATGGGTAAGGCCCATTGCTCGTTATGCGACATAACCCATTCCTACATATCGAAGAAGAAATCTTGGAAAGCTTTAGAATCAAGGGGAGAATTCGAGATAAACCTCCTACACATTAACGAACAAGAACCAGATTTACGGGAATTTACCTTGGGAATTACGCCATGCGTTTTGGCTAAAGAAGAAAGTAAATTCAGGATTCTATTGACCTCAGAACAATTAGAAAATTGTAACAAATCAGTTAGCAGCTTCGAGGAAGCACTTCATAATTCGATAAATTCTGATTGATGTTCGTTAGAAGAACTCTTTTTCTAGAGATTTTATACTGTCCTTACTCGTTGCGTTTTCATATGCATCTAGAGGTTCTTTATTCAGACTAAAGAAATGATCACCAAATTGGAATGACTCCAGAATTTTTCTTGCTTGGACCCACCTTCCGAGGATAGCTAAGGATGCTGCCAGAGCCTCTGCTGAGGATAACCTGCCAACCTTGCCCCATGAAACGGGATTTGCCGCTAATAGTAGGGGCAATACTCTGCCTTCTAGCATGGTATTTCCCATTAGCCGCCTGAGTGAAGAGTCAACTTTCTTCCATGAGCAGTCCAAGACCACTAATGAGCAACCTAGGCTGATCATTTCCTTATCCTGGCCCCCTAGGATCGTATCTGAGTTTGGATCTAGAAGGAATCCTCTTCTAGGAACACTATCTAGAGAATCATGAGTTTTCACTAATCCCAGGGAATCCATTCTCCTTGCAGTGCACTTCTTCGGATCATCCTGATTCAAGTGAATCACATGAAGGGGCACGTCTTCCATTTCTTATCTCCTTGAACGGGCACCCGATCTTGAAACTCCTAATTTTCTACCCCTTTTCTTTGATTTTTTTGGTTTGACTACCTCATCCATACTGCTCTTAGCATCCGAGATAGTCATCTTTCTATTCGATTCTGAGGCCACGACCGTGTGGCCGCTAGGTGTACTATCCACCATTAAGGAAATGCCCAATGTCTTCGAGAACTTCTCAAGAAGGTTATCTGTAGGTCTTATACCGGTCTCCGCTTTTTGTACAGTGCCTATTTTTTCATTCATTCTTTTAGCAAGCTCCTCTTGGGAAATCCCCCTCTCTTTTCTAGCATTTCTTATCCTGTTGTGGAAGTCCCCGGCTAATTCAGTTTCTTCCTTTGTCATTATATCAATACCGGATACTCCTCTTCCAATCACTGTGGTCTCTGACTTAGGCGTTTTCAGTACCGGGGGGGAGCGCTTCACTGGTAGGCTCATCGAATCTATACATCTGGTGCAACACTCAAGTGTAGAGTGAGAAACAGTTGCTCTTCTCGTCGAAACGCCCTCAGCACCACACAATTCGCATGCTCCCATAGAGATTCGAGACAAGGGGGTACCAATAGTCCTTCGTAGGGGTCTTAAGCACCGGTTTGTTGGGACTATACGTGACCAGTGAAGCCGGAGAACCAACTGGCGAGGACAATGTGCGCGTAGGCGGAGTCAAAGATTCCGAGTCACTTAAAAGACTGAGGAGTGACTTTCAGGAACTATCAGACAAAGCTCAACAACTGCTAACGGAGAAACTATTCCTAGAGAATGAATTTTCTCAGCTAAAGAAGAGAACAAGTAGACTCGAAGAGGAAATAAATAGTATCCGGACTCCTCCACTAGTAGTTGGATATGTACAGGATGTGGTGAAAGAACAAGCCATTGTCAGAAGCTCTAATGGGACCGTATTCCTTGTTTCTATCAACAAAAGATTAGATTTTTCTACACTGAAACCTGGGACAAGAGTAGCACTGAATCAAGATACTCTTTCTGTAGTTGAGGTACTCTCAGATTCTTGGGACCCCTTGGTAAGCAACGCAGAGATAGTTGAAACCCCTAAAATCGAATATTCACACATCGGTGGTCTGGACAACCAAATTAGAGAATTAAGAGAGGCAATAGAGCTCCCATTTGAAAACCCGGATGCCTTCTCAAATTTAGGCATAGAACCGCCAAAAGGTGTTCTCCTAACAGGTCCACCAGGAACTGGAAAAACCATGCTCGCAAAGGCCGTAGCTAACTCAACTAATGCAACATTTTTGGGGTTAGTGGGTGCTGAATTAGCCCAGAAATACATTGGAGAAGGAGGCAGGATGGTCAGGGAGCTATTTGAAATGGCAAGACAGAAAGCTCCAGCAATTATTTTCATAGATGAAATAGACTCAATCGGCTCAAAAAGACTCGACACAGCTACTTCTGGTGATAGGGAGGTTCAGAGGACTTTGATGCAGCTCCTTTCAGAGATAGACGGATTCGAGAGCTTGGACAATGTGAAGGTAATAGCAGCGACTAACAGGCCAGAACTATTGGACGCCGCTCTATTGAGGCCTGGCCGTTTTGATAGGATTATTGAGATTCCAATCCCCGACTTAGAAGCTAGGAAAACAATATTCTCGGTGCACACAAAGTCAATGCCACTGGCAAAGAATGTAGGGGTAAAAACACTGGCTTCGTTGACTGATGGGTTTAGCGGGGCTGAAATAAAGTCAGCCGTGGTGGAAGCAGGGATTTCTGCTATTTCTAGCGGAAGAAAATCAGTAAGAAAGTCTGATTTTATTTCTGCCATAAAGAAGGTTGAAGCGAATCGCAAGCAATCCAAAGATAGTAATTCCGAAGGGCTATATTCCTAAGCAAACTCTCTTGACGCAATTGCCACTCCACCATACATGATGACCCGCATTGTGGAATGCGTTCCCAACTTCAGCGAAGGACGTGACCGATCGGTAATTGAGGATATAACAGCCCCTATTCATAGAATTCCAGGAGTGACTCTTCTTGATATTGACATGGGAGCCGATTTCAATAGGACAGTCGTCACAATGGTGGGCGATCCGGATTCTGTCTTGAAAGCCGCCATAGAATGCACTTTAGTTGCAGCCAAATCAATAGACATGAAGACGCATGTAGGGGAGCATGCTCGAATGGGAGCAATCGACGTAGTACCTTTCATCCCAATAACCGGCGTATCGATCGATGAATGCATCACTCTTTCGGAGAGGTTTGCAGAGGCAGTATCAGATACCCTAAAATTACCAATTTTCCTTTATGGAGAGGCTGCAAGATCCGAACAAAGAGTTAGGCTTCCCGATATAAGGCGAGGGGAATATGAAGGACTTAAGGAAAAACTAGAGTCCAAAGATTGGACCCCAGACTTCGGCCCCAGTAATTTCAATCCTAAATTAGGTGCCACTGCAACAGGCGCACGAGAGATTCTGATAGCGTACAATGTGAATCTCAACACAGATGATAAGTCAAAGGCAAGTAAGATAGCATCCATTATACGTACAACTGGATCATTGGCAAAGGATCAGGATGGTCAAAAAATTATCGGAAAGGACGGCAAACCCTTGAGGAATCCCGGTAAATTCGATGCACTGCAAGCGGCTGGTTGGATGTATGACGACTCTACAGCACAGGTGTCAATGAACCTGCTCAATCATAATATTACCGGATTGCATCAAGTCACAGACACAATACGGCAAGAAGCTGAGAAAATTGGGCTAACTGCAGTCGCTGGCGAACTTGTTGGACTAGTGCCATTGGAGGCTATTATTGCATCAGGAAAGCATTACCACATGTCACCCGAGTCTGCAGACGAATCGTCATTAGTAGATGCAGCAATAAATGGACTAATGTTGGATGCTTTGGGGGATTTTGATCCCCGCTCAAACATTATTGAGTGGGCCATAATGGAGGCAATGAAATGAACGATGGTTATGAGGAGGTCCTCAGAAAAATAGCATCTTCTGACCCAACTCCGGGAGGGGGTTCAGTATCAGCACTTTCGTTGGCACATGCCCAGGCCTTGACAATAATGGTAGCAAGGCTTACAATTGGAAAGAAGAAATGGTCAGAAGGCCAAGATATGGCAGAGCTCATTATATCGAAATGGGATAAAAAAATTCCCAACACCATACAATTATCGATAAAAGACGCACTTGCCTTTGATTCTGTTATGGATGCATATCGTCTACCAAAGGGCGATGAGGATGAGAACAAGATTAGGGACCAATCAATCAGAGAGGCAACCATTGGTGCAGCGAGGACGCCCCTCACCATAGCCTCGGAGGCATGCGATTTGCTAACCGACATAGCAGCATTTAGTCACTTGTGCAATTCAAATGCGATGACTGACATCGCCTCAGCAGCAGAATTGTGCTCCTCTGCTGTTTTAATTGCCCACATGAACGTCAGAATAAATCTTGATTTTATTGAGGGAGCAGATGTTGATGAAATATCACAAAAAATAGAGGATATCGTGCAAGAATCAGAGTCCTTGATGGAAGGTACAAGGGCCATTGTTTCTGAGAGGCTTGGTTGGTAATGGAATTCGACGCGAATTCGTTCAAGGGTATACCCGAGCACCTGCCCCCTCGTAAGGAGTTAGATGAAACTGTCCCCCATGCCCCTCCAAGACCTCAGGTATTGGACGAAAAGGGAAAGAAATTAGCCATAGAGAATGCTTTACGATACTTCCCTGAAGAATGGCATAAAACCTTGGCAAACGAGTTTCTAGATGAACTAAACCAATTTGGCCACATATACATGCATAGGTTTAGGCCAGATTACGAAATGTATGCTCGGCCAATCTCAGAATATCACTCAAAGTCCGAATCTGCGGCTGCGATTATGCTAATGATTCAAAACAATCTCGATCCGAATATTGCCCAATTCCCTCACGAATTGATAACCTATGGGGCAAATGGTTCCGTATTCCAGAATTGGGCCCAATACCTCCTAACTATCAAATATCTAAGCGAGATGGAAGAAGATCAAACTCTGGTGATTTATTCGGGTCACCCCCTAGGATTATTTCCTTCTGGAGAAGAATCCCCTATGGTAGTCGTTACAAATGGAATGGTAGTGCCCAACTATTCATCTCAGTCAGATTATGAGACAATGAATGCCTTGGGAGTATCGCAATTTGGTCAAATGACGGCTGGATCATACATGTACATAGGCCCTCAAGGAATTGTTCACGGTACCACAATAACCATCTTGAATGCAGCTAGGAAGTATCTGAATAAACCAACTGATGAAGGATTGGGTGGTGTCCTCTACGTAACATCCGGTCTTGGAGGGATGTCAGGAGCCCAGGCAAAGGCAGCGGTAATTGCAGGAGCCGTCTGCATAATAGCAGAAATCGATCCTGCACCAGCCAATAAGAGACACTCTCAGGGATGGTTAACGGAACTTTACGATGATCTTGGACAACTAATGGAACGTGCAGATATAGCTATCTCCAACAAGGAGGCGGTATCACTTGGATATCTTGGCAACATAGTAGAGCTCTTGGAGCACCTTGTCGATCGTGGCACCCATGTAGACCTTGCCAGTGACCAAACCAGCCTTCATAATCCTTGGTTAGGCGGATATATGCCTGTTGGTTTAACATTCCAAGAAGGAACCAATCTCCTTAGAATTGATCCCGAACAATTTAGAGCATCAGTCAAATCTTCACTCATAAGGCATGTAGATGCAGTTAATGCCCTAGCTGCCAGGGGGACATACTTTTGGGATTACGGGAACGCTTTCTTGCTCGAATCTAGTAGAGCAGGTGCCAACGTCTCTAATGATGATGGCACATTTCACTTTCCATCATACGTTGAGGATATCATGGGGCCGATGTGCTTCGACTATGGATTTGGGCCGTTTCGTTGGATATGCACTTCCGGCGATGAGGTGGACCTAGAAAAGACAGACGATATTGCAAAGAGAGTCCTAGAAGACTTATCGAAAGACTGTCCAGGGGAGATTAGAACCCAATACAAGGACAATATAAGATGGATCACAGAGGCAAAAAAACATGGTATGGTTGTTGGTAGCAAAGCTCGAATTCTCTATGCCGATGAAGTTGGAAGAAGAAAGATCGCTCAAGAATTCAATAAGGCCATTTCAGAAGGATCTATTGGCGCACCGATAGTTCTTGGAAGGGACCATCACGATGTAAGTGGTACAGATAGCCCCTACAGGGAAACTGCGAACATATATGATGGCTCGATGTTCACTGCAGACATGTCTGTCCAAAATTTCGTTGGCGACGCTTTCCGGGGTGCAACTTGGGTAAGTCTTCACAATGGTGGTGGTGTGGGTTGGGGGGAAGTGATAAACGGCGGATTCGGACTAGTAATAGATGGATCAGAAAAATCTTCCAAAAACATTGACTCGATGATTTCATGGGATGTGAACAATGGAATTGCAAGAAGATCTTGGGCAAGAAATCCAGCTGCAAGATTCGCCATAACCAGAGCTATGGATTCGGATAATAAACTACAGGTGACCCTACCCAATTTAGTGGATGAATCAATCCTTAGGGATCTACTAAAAGACACTCGATGACTCTATTTGGCAACTACGACTCGACGTCCTAATGGCAGAGATCAAGATTGATGGTAATACGCTTACCATTGAACAGGCTATGTCTATATCTAGAGGCGAATCTACTGCTTCAGTTGCGGCAGAATCTAAGGAAAGAATGACTAAATCAAGAGCTGCCGTTGAAGAAATTATTCGATCCGGAGACACTGTTTATGGAATCAACACTGGTTTTGGGGCTATGTCATCGGTTCGAATTGACGATGAGGAAATAGAGGCATTACAAGAGAACCTAGTACGAAGTCATGCATGTGGTGTTGGGGATAAAATGGATCCAGAGCATGTGTTGCTAATGATGGTCTTCAGAGCCAATTCAATAGCAAAGGGCGTCTCGGGGGCGAGGCCTGAGTTAGTTGAACATATTTTGTCAATGGTTAACTCACGGATATCACCGGATGTACCCAGAATTGGATCTCTGGGTGCATCTGGAGATCTTGCACCGCTTTCTCATATGGCACTTTCAATGATGGGGGAAGGCAATTGCTCAGTATATACTAATGGCTCATGGAAACACCAAGGAAGCAAAGAAGCACTTGCAAAAGCCGGATTAAAGCCGATTAAATTACGTGCTAAAGAGGGGTTATCACTCATCAATGGAACTAGTCAGATGTGTGCCTATTTAGCATCGACATTGTTGAATATGGAAACACTCTCATTTGCAGCGGATGCTTCTTTGGCCTGCTCGTTAGAAGCAATAAGGGGTTCACAAAAACCATTCGACCCCAGAGTTCACTCCTCACGCCCACAATTTGGACAGGCCCTCTCTGCTGCTAGGGTATTGGAGCTTCTATCTGATTCAGAAATATCTTCATCGGATGAAGATTACGAAAGAGTTCAAGATGCTTATTGCTTCAGATGTGGCCCCCAAGTACATGGTCCTGTGATTGATCTGTTGAGAGAAACAAGAAGGATGCTGGAAATAGAGATAAACAGCGCAACAGATAACCCTCTGGTTTTCACAGACCGAGATACTCCAGAGATAATCAGTGGAGGTAATTTCCATGGTCAGAACCTAGCATTGGCTAGTGATTCAATAGCTATTGCTTGTCACGAATTAGCTACAATATCAGAAAGGAGGATTAATCAGATCTTAGACCCTAACTGGAGTGGACAAAATGCCTTTTTGGCCGAAAAGGAAGGGCTAGAGAGTGGATTAATGATCGTACAGTATGTTGCAGCTTCCATAATATCTGAACTGCATCTTTTAGCAAATCCAGCAACAACTAGTAACGTACCTGTGAGCATGGGTAAAGAGGACCATGTTTCAATGGGATCGACTGGGTGTTTCAGAGCCAATAAATCATCCATTCTGCTTTCTCAGGCCATCGCAAATGAGCTGGTGTGCTCTTCAGAAGCTCTCGATAGAATAGATGGAAAATTTGGAAATGGAGTTTCTAAAATACAAAAGTGGGTTAGGACATTAGTCGGCCCTTTGAAAGGAGATAGAACATTGACTGAAGAATGTGAAAAACTTTCTGAATCAATTCTTAATGGAGAATTGACTGACATATTTGGGTGATATATTGCAGGAAAAATTACACATGGCTAGACACCCCGGATTAAATCCACCCCCATTTGAAACCATTATTACCGGAAAGGATGAAAATTTTATTCTATTCGAAGAGAGTTATTGCTACCCTAGGGGGGGTGGGCAACCAGGGGATACTGGTGTCATATTTTCTGAAGGATCTAGAGTATCAATGCTCCATGAGGTCTTGCCAGGGGATATGATCTTACACCCAGTTGACGATGTTAGTAAATTTCAAATCGGTCAAAAGGTATCCTGTGAAATAGATGTTGAAAGAAGAAATGGGAACACGTTAATGCATACTTCGCAACACATTGTCTCGGCAATTGCAGAAGATCTGTGGGGGGCAGAGACGGTTGGGAACCAGATTGGACCTAAACAATCCAGGGTTGATCTATATTTTGAAAACAAGGAGGTATTTGACTCTGATATACTAATTAATGAGGTAAATACTGTCCTATCATCGAAAATAAATGTAAACATACACAATTGGGACAGAAAGAAAATATTGGGACACGATCAGATGAGGCACACGAAATTTATGCATAGGATTCCAGAATCTATTACTCACTTGAGAGTGGTAGAAGTCGAAGGTGTGGACTTGTGCCCTTGCGCAGGAACACATGCCTCAAATACAAACCAAATTCCAATGATAAAATTTGTAGGTAAGAAGAATAAGGGTAAAGGAAGAATCAGAATTTCTTACGAATTTGATTAATTATTTTAATAGAATCATTTCTATTGGTGGGCTCGGCAGGAATTGAACCTGCGATCTTCGCCATGTCAAGGCGACGTCATAACCCCTAGACCACGAGCCCGG
>MDSW01023852.1_pt1 | contig 20678 bp, 13 predicted proteins | sample 811171 | NCBI WGS metagenome assembly MDSW01 (sample SAMN05326641, study PRJNA326480) | marine metagenome | isolation source: seawater | place: Atlantic Ocean: North West | collected 2012 | reverse complement strand
CGAGCCATTGCCTGAGGATCATCCGATCCGGAGAATGTCAAATGTCATGGTTTCGTCGCATATTGCTTCCGTGAGTCCTAAGGCCATTAAGAATTTGCGGGAGTCTGTTGCGGGAATAGCACTAAAAGCAATCGCTGCCGAACCACTACCTAACATCGTTAATGGGCTGTAGGCGTGGCAGTTTCTGTTTCTCCTTATGAAATAAAGGTCTCTGACGAGGTCTTAGATGATTTAAGCCGTCGTCTTGAAATGACGCGGTTTCCCAAACAAGTGACCGGTACTGGTTGGGATCGGGGGGTGGACCTTGATTATATGAAAGAACTGGTCGACTACTGGTTGCATGATTATGACTGGCGCCGGCAGGAAACTCTCCTTAACGAATATCAACACTTCAAAGCAGATGTGGATGGACTAGGTATTCACTTTATCAAGCAGGAAGGTAAGGGCCCCAACCCGATGCCTTTGCTCATGATGCATGGATACCCATGGTCTTTTCTGCTGCTATTAAAGATTTTGCCAATGCTGACTGACCCGGCAAGTTTTGGCGGGGATCCCAAAGATGCATTTACGGTGATCATTCCGTCGATAATTGGTTATGGATTTTCAGACTATCCGGATCAGCAAGGATTTGGTTTTCAACATCATCCCGAAAAATATGACCGGTTGATGACGGAAGGGCTGGGATATTCCAAATATGGAATTGAAGGAGGTGACTGGGGTGGGTTTATTACGGCCCCATTTGGTTTTCATCATGCAGAGAACCTGATTGGTGTACATCTCAATTGTTTGTTCCCTCGATTGGGAGACGAACGTCCGGAAGAAGACAAAGATCCGGATCTCCTTCGAGGCCTGGGAATGAAATGGGCACCCGTCAAACCCAAAGATCCGGACATGCTGCGGTACTGGAAAAATGTAGAACAGTACTGGATTGACGAAGGTGCTTACTGTCACCAACAAATGACTCGTCCCCAGACCCTGGCAATGGCAATGGCTGATTCTCCGGTGGGTCTGGCTGCCTGGATCATTGAAAAGTGGCGAAACTGGTCAGGTTGGTATGATGATTTCGAAACACTCTTTCCCCGCGATATGCTGATCACCAATGTGATGCTCTATTGGGTTACCAACTCGTTTTGGTCGGCAATCCGGTTGTACAGTGAATCGTATTACAATGGCTGGGAGTTGCCGGCTGGTAAACGCATTGAAGTGCCGACAGCCGTATCGGCTTATCCGCATGAGCTTGCTCCCATCGTGCGTAAGCGAGCAGAAATGTATTACAACGTGATGCACTATAACGAATACGAAGCAGGAGGTCATTTTGCTATTCATGAGCGAGCCGAAGAGATGGCGGACGACCTGCGAGAATTTTTCCGACCGTTGCGTTAAGAGCGAGTCCTTAGATTAATAGCTGCTAAAGGAATGACAAATGAATCCATCGTTTGACGAATTGAAATTATATGCACAGAGTGTCCTACAGGCGGTTGGTGTCGGGGAAGTGGATGCTGCCAATACCGCTGAAGTATTGGCAACCACGGATGCTATGGGGGTCTTCACTCATGGTACAAAACTGCTTAGCGGTTACGTCCGTAAGTTGCAGGGTGGCGGTTATCGCAATGATGTTTCGCCAGTTATTGAACGTGAGGGTCCCGGTTGGGCTATTGTTGATGGTCGCTCAGCATTAGGGCAGGTAGGAAGTCAGTTTAGTATCAATCTGGCAATGGAAAAGGCAGCCCAAGTAGGTGTGGCTTACATTGGCTTGCGGAATACCGGACATATTGGTGCTGCTGGTTACTACACTCAGAAAGCAGCTAGACAGGGTTTCATTGCCATGGTGACAGGCAATGATATTCCTAGTGTTGCCGCTCCCGGTTCCAAAGGTCCTGTGCTTGGTAGTAATCCGATTGCTTACGGGGTGCCCGTGCCTGGTTGCGATCCGATCAATCTTGATATTGCGACTGCGGCTGTGGCTGGCGGTAAGGTATATGCGGCTCATCAGAGAGGCGAAACAATCCCTGAAAATTGGTTGATCGACTCAGAAGGTAAGCCGACAACCGATGGTGGTCTTTATCCAGCGGATGCGTCACTGGCTCCGATGGCTGGTCACAAGGGATATGGCTTTGGCTTGTGGTGTGAAATTTTGTCCGGTGCATTACCGGGCGGTCATATGCGGTGGGACGTAGGGAGTTGGATGTTTGATCCGACTGATCAGCCGTCATGGCATAATGCTGGCTTCATCGTGATGGATACCAAGGTGATAGCTGACGCCGAAGGTTATGCACAGCGAATGAACAAGTTGATCGATGAAATTCATGCTGTGGAAACGGCGGAAGGTGTCGAACAAGTCGTTCTTCCGGGTGAATTTGAATGGGCTCACATGGCTCGTAGTCACGAATCCGGCATCAATTTGCCTGCGGATGTCCGAGCCAAGCTAAGCGAAACAATGGAACTCGCTGGACATCAACCTGTTTGGCTTGCTTGAAAACTGTCGCTAGGTTTTTAAACAATCACAATTTGAAATTGTTATCCTAAGAGTATGTCAGTTTGATTTGGCAGATTACGATTAAAGGTTGAGGAGTATCGATGAAATATTTCATCCTGTTACTATTATTATTTGCCGGAGTTTCTACTGCTTTGGCGCAATCGAAGTTTGTCGATTGTTCTTTGCTGGTTGCTCCGGACTATCCGGCGACTTGGCCAACGGCTCCATTTCCCCGCTTTCAGATTATTCATCAACGTACGATTGGTCCTGCTAGTCCCTACAATGTCGATTCGCTAGTGATCGATGGAAATACAGGTACTCAGTTGGATGTACCGCCGCACTCGGTGGCAAGGCCTGAGCTTAAACGACCAAAGTCGGGTAAATTAGGTCTGGCATATACCGACAAAATTGAGCCCTGGCAGTTTGGCGGTGAAGCTTGTGTTATCGATGTTCGAGATCTGTTGAATCAAGCACCGAATGGCATAAGTCCTTTGGTTAAACGCGAACATGTTCAACGATTTGAGAAGCAGCATCGGCAGTTGCGTTTTGGCGATGTCGCGTTGTTTCGTAGTGATTATTCAGATCGTTACTATCGACCATATCCAGATGGGCATCGTTATATTTCCGATGCTTTAGACGGTAAGGCTCCGGGTTACCCAGATCCTGACCCGGATTGTATGGAGTTTTTGGCCACCCGCAAGGTTATGACTCTGGGGACAGACAGTGCCAGTATGGGGCCTATCCCAACGCTCGCTGAACCGACTCACTATGCCGGATTGAAGTATGGAATGATTTGGACTGAAAGTGCAACTAATCTTGGGGCGTTGCCTTCGACAGGAGCTTTTTACATATTGCTACATCCACGTCACAAAGATGGCGCTTATTCAGAAGGCCGGGCCTTTGCCATCGTTGGTGGTGATTTGCCAGTTCGTTTGATTGAATCAGCTCAGAACAAGCGCGCAATCGATCTTTCACCCACATTGGCTCAGGGTTACCCGCTCACCGATCCCGGATTTTCAACCGGGATGCATCGTCAGCCTTATCTGGACGTTAACTTTTTGTATTCCGAATATCTCGATATGTGGCACCATACTCACATGATGGACAGTATGGCAGGAACCAACCTCGTACCTCCTTCTTATGCATTACCAACACCGGGATCTAAAGTACAGTATTCTCCTGAGATCCGTGGTTGGTTGGAAGAGTATGAAAAAACCTACGGGAAACGCGGCTTCAGCGACGTGACAACTGAAAAAGTGCCGCTGGCCTGGACATGTGGTGAAGCTCGAGTCATCAACGTGCGAAAACTTGTTGGGTCGACAACAAAGAAAAGCTGGCCTTTGTCTCCTGAGATCACAGTTGCGCACATCAAAGAATTTGAAGCCAAGCAAGGTGCATTAGTAAAGGGTGACGTGGTGATTTTCGAAACAGGGCATGTCGATAAGTATTTCAAGCCAGAGCCAGCAGATACGGCATTGTGGGCAGACCCACTCAAAGGCGATGCTGAAGGTTGGCCTGCTCCCGGGCCGGACACGATCGTTTATCTCAAAAGTCGTGGAATTCGCTGTGTCGCTACGGATGCTCCAAATCTTGGTGGCGTCGACGCTAAACGTGCATTGATGACGTATTGGGCATTGGGCAGTCACGAAATGGTTGGAGTGGAGTTTCTTTCCAACGTCAAGAAAGTTCCTGAGGGAGGATACTTTCTTTTCGCAGCGATTAAGATCCGTGATTGCCACGGAGGGCCGGGACGAGCCATCGTTCTGCATTAATTTCCCGCCAGTAATTTCCCGCAACCCTTTTCATCGAAAACGAAAACTTCATGCCTGACTCCAATTCCTCTCACTTGCCCAAAACGGCTCTCCCAACCTGGTCGGTTGCTGAACTGACTGCACCCAAGCGTCTTGGATGGAGTAATATCAAGGGCTTCATTGGTCCGGGTATCGTGATGTGTGGTATTCAGATTGGTGGTGGCGAGTGGCTGTTAGGACCTGAAATTACAGCCAAGTATGGCGGCAGTTTGATGTGGATCGCGACGATTGCGATTATCTGTCAAGTTTTTTACAACATGGAGTGTGGACGGTATGCACTGTATACAGGGGAGCCGGTCTTTACAGGGTTCATGCGCAACAAGCCGGGGCCGAGTTTCTGGATCGGAACGTTCGCTCTTTTTAATATCGGGGCTCTAATTCCAGCTTTATCCACAACCGCAGCAGCTGTTGTGGTGGCATTGTTTATAGGTGAGGTGCCGGGCGAAGAATATAACGGGACGTTGTTGTTGCTTTCTTACGCGCTCTTTGGGTTAGTTGCCATACCGGTGCTTGTTGGTGGAAAGATTTATAACACACTCGAAAAGGTCATGACACTCAAGGTATTCGTTGTTTTGACCTTTTGCCTGATCGTCGGTGTCTTCTTTGTTTCTCCTAATAATTGGGGACGGGTCTTTTCCGGGTTTTTTGCCTTTGGCAATGTCCCCGTTGAACGTGGAGAAGATGTTAATGGAAATGGTGTGCTTGATGATGGGGAAGACTGGGATGGTGATGGTCACCTCGATATGAAAGAACGCCGGTTTGCCATGAGTGACATCCATCCTCAGGGCGTGGCTTATCGGACTTACGATAGTGATGGTGATGGCAAATATGATGCGCTGATTCGTCCCGCTGAAAATGGAGAAATTTCAGTGACTGTCGATCAGGAAGGTCAAAACTATGAAATGTTAACGGAACTGATCTTGTCCTCAGGAAATGATAAGCCGAGCCAGATTTCATATTCGTTGTCGCATGCGCAGGATGCGTCGGGAGCCAGAAAGTTGTTCATGCGGAGTCCGGAAGGCGGGGAAATGTTACCAATCCACCTAACATCCGGGAAAAGCTCGAAGCATTTGTCTTATATTGATGCCGATGATGATGGACACTGGGACGGCGACAATGTAGATAATGTCATTACTTCAGTTCTTAGCGGTAATGGAATTCCGTTTATCACTTTGGCCAACATTGCCGTACTAGGTGCCTTTGCCGGCTACGCCGGTGGAGGGGGTTTGAGTAACTCCACCTATAGTAACTTTGTGCGTGATAAAGGTTGGGGGATGGGCTCTCAAGTAGGAGCTATTCCAAGTGTCGTCGGTGGACGTGGGGTTTCGCTGAGTCACATTGGAAAAGTGTTTGAAATCAATGAAACCAATCTATCCCGCTGGAAAGGCTGGTGGCGGTATATCCTCACGGATCAGTTAATGATTTGGGGACCGGGCTGTTTCATGGGGATGGCACTCCCCGGATTGATTTCCATCGAATTTTCACAGTACTCGGAATTTTTCTCAGACACAGAGGGCCTTGCCTGGGCTCAGGCACTGATTACCGCCGATGGCCTTAAAAATGCTCCGGATTTACATGGACTCAATCAGCTGTTTTGGATATTGACAGTCTTGGTCGGTTTGTTTGTTTTACTTCCCAGCCAAATGTCGATTATTGACGACGTTTGCCGACGCTGGACCGATATCATATGGTCTGGTGTATCTGGTGTCCGTGAAAAGATGAAGTCCGATCAAGTCGGCAAAATCTATTATCGGATTATGATTGCCTATATCGTTTGGTCACTTATTATGCAGACCGTATTTTTGTATTACTCCGATGCCAAGGGAATGGTGCTCACCGTGGCCAACACGAACAATCTTGGCTTGGGACTAACGGCGGTCCTGGTTTTGTTGAATAACCACCGTTTTCTGCCCAAAGAATTGCGTCCGGGTCTGATTCACTCACTGGGCGTACTTGGATGTGCTGTTTTCTATTTGGGGATGACAGCTTTAGTGTTTGCCCAAAAGCCGGAAGTGCTTTGGTTCTTTGCATTATTTGCGGTCTGGGGCGGGATTTGGTTCTGCTTTATCCGTAAGCAAAAGTCCCGGATGTCTAATGAATTTAAGGAAACAGAATAAGATGAGTTCAATGTTTGATCTGACTGGACGCGTGTCACTGGTTTCAGGTGCTGCCAGCGGAATGGGAAAAGCCGTTGCTTTGGCGGTAGCCGAGGCAGGCTCAGATATTGTGTTGGCTGACATCAATGAAGCAGGGGCCCAAGCGACGGCTCAGGAGATTGAAGCGCTGGGGCGAAAAGCGTTGCCGGTAGCTTGTGATATTTCCTCGCCCGAAGCTATTCGAGCGATGTTTACTCAGATCGATGAGACTTTTGGTCGTATTGATTTTGTAGCTAATATTGCGGGGGAAGCGGTTCGCAAAAAACCGGAAGTTATCGAGCTCGATGAAGTGGAGTGGACCTGGCGGAATATTGTCTATGGACGGTTTTGTATCTGTCAGGAAGCTGGTAAACGCATGTTGGAACAGGGTCGCGGCAGTATTATTAATCTTGGTTCCTTGGCGAGTATCACGGCATTAGGGCGGGGACACATTGCCTACAGTATGGCCATGGGAGCTGTAGTTCAGATGACTCGTGAACTTAGCACAGAGTGGAGTGGCCGTGGTGTCCGGGTGAACTCAGTCTTACCAGCCCAGGTTCTTAATCCAGGTTTACAACAACGAATAGATGCTGATCCGCGAATCAAAGAACGATTTCTAAGTGGCATTCCATCCGGTCGTTTTGGCAGCTCAGATGATATTAAAGGTTTGGCAGTATTTTTAGCTTCGGATGCATCTTCGTGGATTACCGGAACACTTATTCCAATGGATGGCGGAAACCTGGCGATGAACGCCGGTGGTTCTGTTGGAACTGAAACATTTGCTGAATAGAAAGTAGAAGAGATCCTATGACGACGACTTCGATTGGAATCAATAAAGAAACGGGCTTATCGCTCTATCGCATGATGCAGGTAATTAGGCAGTGTGAGGAACGACTGGCAAAGTCTCACCAGCAGGGGCTGGTCCACGGTGCATGCCACACTTATGTGGGGGAAGAAGCTATTGCCACGGGTGTTTTTGCTCACCTGCGATTAGAAGATGTTGTTTTTAGCACTCACCGTGGTCACGGGCATGCTCTGGCGAAAGGTTTACATCCTCAGGAATTGATTGCCGAACTTTATGGACGTGAAGGCGGATGTAGTGGTGGCCGTGGCGGAAGCATGCACTTGTTTAAGCCAGAGATTGGGATGATGGGGACTAGCGGTATTGTTGGTCCCTGTATCCTGCATGCGACAGGCGGTGGTTACACATTTAAGATTCAGGAAAAAGACAACGTCTCGGTCGCTTGTTTTGGTGACGGTGCCGTCAATAACGGAGCATTTCATGAAGGTCTGAATATGGCTAGCATTTGGAATCTTCCATGTATTTTCGTTTGTGAAAACAACCAGTTTGCAACAGAAGTTGCATTTGAATATTCCAGTGGAATTCCGGATGTTGGGCGTCGCGCTTCTAATTACGGCATGCCCGGATTTGAGGTCGATGGAAATGATGTTTTGGAAGTCTATCGCATCGCCGGCGAGGCAGTTGAGCGAGCACGAAATGGTGAAGGCCCAACTCTAATTGAATGTAAAACCTATCGTACACGAGCGCATGCAGAAGGTATGGGGGACTTCACATATCGCACCCGTGAAGACGTTGACCAATGGAGGCAACGTTGTCCTGTTGCGAGATTGTCTGAACGGTTAGTTGAAGAAGGCCTAGCTACAGAAGAAGAATTGCGGGCCGTTGCGAACGAAGTCGAGGCGTTGATTGAAGAATCGCATAAGAATGCCGAAGCCAGTCCTTATCCATCAGGTGATACCGCGATGGATCATGTTTACGATGAATCAGTAAAGACAGAGGCTGTTGATATCGATCCAGGCGATCGAATTCAGACTTTCGTCGGTGGGACGCATGAAGCTTTAGACGCGGCTATGGCTGAGAACCCTGATATTTGGGTGATGGGCGAAGGTATCGGTGAACGAGGTGGTAACTTTATGACGACCATCGGACTCTATGAGAAATATGGGCCGGAACGGCTTTGTGATACACCAATTTGCGAGCGTGGATTTGTAGGACTCAGTTGTGGAGCCGCGATGACCGGTACGCGTCCGGTTATCGATTTCATGTTCATTGACTTTATCAATGATGCCTTCGGAGAAATGATCAACCAGATTGCCAAGATGCAATATATGAGCAGTGGGCGAATCAAAATGCCCGTGTTGCTTCGTGGCTGTGGCGGCATTGGACACTCCGCGGCAACGCATCACTCAGGCATTTATCATTCAATTTATACTCACATCCCCGGTCTGCGAGTTGTGACGCCTGCGACACCATACGATGCCAAAGGATTGTTCAACCATGCTTTACACTCGACGGACCCGGTTCTCTTTCTGGAACATCGGGAATTGATGGCAATCAAAGGGCCTGTTCCGGAAGGACAATATGAAATTCCATTTGGTAAGGCGAGAATCCATCGCGAGGGCACAGATGTCACGGTAGTGGCTGTTGCCTTGATGGTCCACCATGCTTTGGCAGCGGCTGAGCAATTGGCGGGTGAAGGGATTTCAGTCGAGGTCGTGGATCCGCGAACTGTCTCACCGTTGGATACAGAAACTATTTGTGAATCGGTGGCGAAGACGGGCCGTTTGTTGGTGGTAGATGAAGCGTTTCAGCCGTGCAGCATTGCTTCCGAAATTGCGGCCTCGATTGCGGATGATGGCTTCGATGACCTGGATGCTCCCATCAAACGATTAAGTGGAGCATTTACACCCACCCCTTATGCGCCAACTCTTGAAGAAGCTGTTGTGCCTAATGTTGATTCAGTTCTCGCGGCGATTCGCGAATTGTTGGCAGAGTAGAGAGGTATCGATAGATGGCAACCGAAATCGTAGTACCCCGGCTCGGCTGGTCCATGGACGAAGGAACTTTCGTTGAGTGGCTTAAAGCTGATGGTGAACAAGTCAATGCGGGTGACATGCTGTTCGTTCTGGAAGGCGAAAAAGCGGCTCAGGAAGTGGAGTCCTTTGATGCCGGGCTCTTGTATATTCCTGCGGAATCTCCCCGGGCTGGTGATACTGTGTTGGTTAGCCAAGTGCTGGGATTTTTGCTGGAAGAAGGTGAGACCCCTCCCGAGTACAAGCCAGCGGACGCACCGGTATCATCTGTTCTGGATGAGCCGAACGTGACACCCCCTCAGCTTGAGAAAAGTGAAAAGTCCTCAGTAAATAGAGCCGGGCGACGCAATATTGCTTCACCACGTGCTAGGCGGAAAGCTAAGGAACTCGGCATACGCTTGGACGGAGTCTCCGGGACAGGTCGAAACGGTCGAATTCGGGAGCGAGACATAGTAGCCGCTGCGGAAAACGGAGTTGTAAAACCCGCGGGGACGGCCTCTTCTGCGGTTATCGCTCCCACTCAGTCCGGGACTTTAAAGCCACTGACCAATGTTCGTCGTATTACGGCGCAACGGATGCAGGCTAGTGCTCAACAGACGGTTCCCGTTACGCTGCACACGAAGTTTAATGCGAAAGGGTTAATCGCGTATCGAGATAGTCTCAAGAGCTCTGGTACGACGCCATCCTATAACGATATCATCATCAAGCTTGCTGCCAATCTGTTGCGTGAATGCCCGGAGCTGAATGCTTGTTGGACAGCTGAGGGTGTTTATGTTTATGACCAGATAAATATTGCGTTTGCCGTTGCTACTGATAACGGTCTCTTAGCGCCAGTTATTAATCAGGTTGATAAACTGATGTTAGATGATGTTGCTGAATATTCGACAGAATTGATCGAAGATGCACGTGCCGGACGCTTGGGAGAAGACCAACTGACTGGTGGGACATTTACAGTTTCCAGTTTGGGTACGTTCGGGGTCGACCATTTTACTCCGGTTATCAACCTACCGCAGTCGGGGATTCTCGGGATTGGACGTATTGTTGCTGAGCCTCTGGTCGAAGCGGGTGAGGTTATTGCTGGGCAGACCATGTCGCTGAGTTTGACGTTTGATCATCAGGTACTGGATGGGGCTCCGGCGGCACATTGGTTACAAAAATTGGTACATGCCCTGACGAGCCCAAGAGAACATATTTCATAAGGTTTATTGATGGACGCTGAGCAAATCTTATCTAACGCAAAAGCAATTCAACCATGGATTGTAGGTTTACGCCGAAAACTACATCAGCATCCCGAATTGATGTACGAGGAATATGAAACCAGTAAGTTGGTCCAGCTAACTCTTGATGAATTGGGGGTTGAATACCAAAAGGATCTCGCCATTACAGGTGTACTGGGGACGATCGGAAACGGGGATGGTCCTTGTGTAGCATTGCGGGCTGATATGGACGCATTGCCAATTCACGAAGAGGCTGATATCGAGTTTAAGAGTGAGATTGATGGCAAAATGCATGCTTGTGGACATGATTGTCATACAGCAATGCTTCTTGGAGCAGCTCGTCTTTTGAAAGAAAATGAAGGCCTTATTAGGGGAACGGTGAAGTTGATTTTTCAGCCTGCGGAAGAAGGAGGTGCAGGCGGTGAAAAAATGAGTGATGAAGGTGTCCTGGAGAATCCTGATGTTCAGAGAATTTATGGTCTTCACGTCAGCGCCGATTTGCCAACGGGGATGTTGGCTGCACGAGCAGGGACACTGATGGCCGCTGCCGGCTCCTTGAAGATTGTTGTACACGGTAAAGGTGGCCATGCAGCAATGCCTCACAAAGCGGTTGATCCGGTAGCCACAGCCGCCAAAATCGTCGTCGAACTGCAGACGATCATTTCCCGTGAGTTAGATCCGTTGGAATCCGGAGTGATCAGTATTACGATGATGCACGGTGGCGGTGCGTATAATGTGATTCCCCCGTCGATGGAACTGCAGGGAACAATTCGCTCCTTGACGCTTGACGGTTTGCGACATTTGCAATCACGAGTGAAAGCGGTGGCAGAGGGTATTGCTCAGGCTAATCAGTGTGAAGTGGAAGTTAGTTTTCCTGGAAACGATTACCCACCTACTTTGAATGATGAACAGAGTTGGGATGCAGGCAAGTCTGCGATGGAAGAAGTACTTGGTACAGGCAAGGTGATGGAAATGCCACCGGTCATGGGTGGCGAAGACTTTGCCTATTACACCCAGCGAGTTCCCGGATGTTTTGCATTTCTGGGTGTTGGCAATCCCGATATTGGTGCAACTTATAGCGTCCATCATCCAATGTTTAAAGTGGATGAAGATGCCTTGCCGTATGGTTCCGCGATTCATGTGAATTGTGCGTTAAAGACGCTGGATGAATTACGATAGCCCAACGTTCTCCGGGCTATTAGAGACTAGTAGCTCACCCTTCTTATAACTACATTAAATGGTTCAGATTGTGTTCTATTCCTGAATCTTATCAACTGAATCAATCGGTTAGTAAATAACTATCCCCAATAAGGCAAAAAATGATGAGGCGACTGTCTTCTTTACTCTGTTTCGTTTTGACGATTTTTGTATTTATCCCGACGCTTTTAGCGCAAGTGGATCTACAAAAGGGTGATCGAATTGTTTTCATTGGCAGCAATACTGCTGAGCGATTTCAATACTTCGGCTATTGGGAAGCATTGCTGCAGTCTCAGTTCAAAGCGATGAATCTGTCAGTAAGGAACCAGGGGTTTAATGGTGACGAAGTGCGATTTCGTCCTCGCTCTCTGGACTTCGGTACTCCTGATGAACATCTGACTAGAGCAAAAGCGGATGTGATTTTTGCCTTCTTTGGATTTAGTGAATCCTTCCGTGGTGAAGCCGGATTGGCTAACTTCACTCAGGAACTGGACCAGTTTCTGTCTCATACGCTGGAGCAGAACTATAGCGGTAAAAGTAAAGCGCGCGTTGTTCTGATCTCACCCTTGGCATTTGAAAATACTGGCGATGTGAATCTGCCAAAGGGCGAAGTGCAAAACACCGCTCTGGCACTTTACGCGGCTGCTATGGAGGCAGTTGCCAAGCAGCATGATGTGCCCTTCATTGATTCTTTTAGTTTGTCACAGAAACTCTATGCGGCTAGTGACCAGCCTTACACCTTTAATGGTGTTCACCTAAGTGATGACGGTTACAAGCGATTTGCACCTCACTTCATGACAGCTTTGTTTGGTATCGATTCAAAATGGAATGAGATAGCGGAAGCTTTGTTGCCTGAAATTCAAGAGAAGAACTTTAACTATTTCCACAACTATCGAGCTGTAAACGGTTATTACATCTATGGTGGACGGTCTCGTCGAGATCATGGTAATCCACCTTATACTGATGCTTATGTGATTGAAAATGAGCGAGCCAAACTGGATGAAATGGCTACCGCGGTGGATCAGCGAATTTGGGCTATTGCTAACGGTCGTGATGTTCCTGCTGAATATGATTATTCGGAAACTAGAAAACTCTACGATGTCCCAACAAACTTCAACACACCAGTGAATATTCTTCCACCCGAAGATGCTAAAAAGCACTTTACGATTGCTGAAGGATATGAGATTAATCTGTTTGCCAGCGAAGTTGATTTTCCTGAACTGAAGAATCCTGTTCAGTTTACCTTTGATACGCAGGGGCGGTTGTGGGTTGCCACAATGCCTAGCTATCCGCAGTATCTGCCTCCCCATAAACCAAATGATAAGTTGTTGGTTTTCATCGATGAAGATGATGACGGTAAAGCCGATAAGATGGAGACATTTGCCGATGGTCTACACTTGCCAACTGGTTTTGAGTTGGGGGATGGTGGCGCCTACGTTGCTCAGGAGCCAAATCTTGTATTCCTTAAAGACACAGATGGGGATGGTAAAGCAGACCTCAAGAAAATCCTACTTGGTGGGTTTGATTCTGGTGATTCACACCATGCGATAGGTGCGTTTACCTGGGGTCCTGGCGGCGGAATCTATATGCACGAAGGCACTTTTCATGTGACGCAGGTAGAGACACCGCGTGGAACAGTTCGTAATGCTCATGGTGGTGTTTACCGTTTTGATCCCACGAATCAGGAGTTTAATACCCACGTGCACTACAACTTTGCTAACCCATGGGGGCATGCGTTTAACAAATGGGGTCAGAACTTCGTCGCCGATGCTTCAGGAGGTGCAAACTATTTTGCAGCACCGTTTTCCATTCGAGCGCCTGAATACTATGGTCAGGATGATTTTGGGCCCTTCAAGTTCCAATACACGGAAAAAATGAATCAATTTCTCAAGAAGCGTGTACGCCCAACTTCGGGTTGTGAATTTGTGTCGAGTCGTCACTTTCCCCCGGAAGCTCAAGGTAACTTCCTGTTAAACAACGTGATTGGATTTCAGGGAATTCTTCAGCACACAGTGAAAGAAGCTGGTTCAGGCTATGAAGCGACTGAGATTGAGCCCATTTTGTATTCTTCTGATCGCAACTTCCGACCTGTGGATATCCAGTTTGGTCCGGATGGTGCTTTGTATATAGTCGACTGGTTTAATCCATTGGTGGGACATATGCAACACAGTTTGCGTGACCCTAATCGAGACCACTCTCATGGCCGTATATGGCGTATAACCTACCCTTCACGGCCACTGCTTGCCAAGCCCGAGATTGAAGGGAAAGGAATCACAGACTTGTTGGAAATGTTGCGTACGTTCGAAGATCGAACCCGTTACCGAGTTCGTTTGAAGTTGCGTGAATTTCCGACAGATGAGGTGGCTACCGCTGTTGAGAAATGGACCGCAGGTTTGGATAAAGAAGATGCTCAGTATGAACATTTGCTGCTGGAAGCACTCTGGGTTTGTCAGCATCATAATGTCTCTGACGGTGTTGGTTTGTCACTGTTGAAGCAAGTTGCTTCTTCCCCGGATTATAATGCTCGAGCAGCCGCAATTCGTGTGATCAGTTACTGGCGTCATAAGGTTCCGGGGGTCTTTGATATGCTGCGAACAGCCGTTGAGGATGAACATTCCCGCGTACGTTTGGAAGCCATTCGAGCCTGCAGTTATTTTGATGAAAGTGAAGCCGCTGAAATTGCCCTGTTGGCTTTGAATCATGAATTGGATTATTACGTTGATTTCACATTGCGTCATGCGACGCGTCGTTTGGAGCCGGTTTGGAAAGAGGCTGTCGGCTCAGGTAAAGAGTTTGCGGCGGGTAATGCAAAAGCCATTGAGTACATTATTGATCGTGTAGCAACGACTGACCTCATCAATATGACTCGCAGTGAGCCAGTCTATAAAGCGATTTTGAATCGGCCGGGTATTGTGCATCAGTATCGTCATGAAGCTTTAATGGGAATTGCCAAGATCAACCAGACAGATATGGTTGCTGAGTTAGTGAGCACGGTTCGAAATTTAGATATTTCGACAGATGACAATGCTGAACAGGTTTTAAGCGAATACGTGCATATGTTTCGTATGACAGAGCCTGCGATGCTCAAGATGAAGCGGGCAGAGATCGCTCAGTTGCATCGGGCAGGCAAGCGTGCCGTGACACGTCGTCTGGCGACAGCTGCTTTGATCGCAGCCGATGGTTCGGCAGAACAGGTTTGGAAACAGTCCCTTGGCAATGCCGCTCGCTTCCGAACGGTACTTGACTCCATCCCATTAATTGCTAGTGATGAAGTTCGTGAGTCTCTTTATACACGAGTTCTGGCTTCGGTCTCTGGATTGCCAGCTCCTTTGGCACAGCAACTTGGTGATGCGAAAGGTGCCGCAGGTCGATATGTTCGAATTGAGTTGCCTGGGAAACAGCGGGTCCTCACATTGGCTGAAGTTCAGGTTATGAGTGAAGGAAAGAATGTTGCCCTGAAGAAGAAAGCTTCTCAGTCTTCCACGGACTTTGGTGGAGTAGCCATTCGCGCGGTAGACGGGAATACCAACGGTGCGTATTCGAGTAATACCCAGACGCATACCACCTCCCAAAATAATCCGTTTTGGGAGGTAGATCTCGGTCAGGAGTTTCCGATCGACAGTGTCATTCTCTGGAATCGAACGGAAAACAATTCCGAGTATGTTAGCCGACTAGATGGATTTACGGTGGTGATCCTGGATGGTAATCGTAAGCCGGTTTTCAAGCTGGCAGGCAATAAAGCTCCGAATCCAAGCGTAGCCGTAAATGCAAATGGAGCGAATCCGAAGATTCAGCTGACTCGCTCCGCAGTGAATGCCGTGAGTTATATTGCCGGACATGACCAGGAAATATTTTCAGTGTTGGCCCCATTAGTTTCAGAGGCGGCGGTTCGCAACTCCACGATTACATCGATCGGACGTCTGGATGGTACTCAGTTACCAAAAGCCGAGGTTGCAAAACTGTTAGACCAACTGATCGCCTATATCGAATCGGTTCCGGCGAAAAGTCGTACGGAGACCGCAGTGATGGATGCGATTCAGCTGGGGAAAGATCTATCTGGTCAGTTAGGCAAGGAAGCTGCGATTTCGATTCGTCGTAAGTTGGCTGATTTGGCGGTGGACGTGATTGTTATTCGTCCTGTGCCACATCGCATGATTTATGATCGACCTCACATTTACGTGCAGGCCGGTAAACCGGTGGAAATCGTTTTCCAAAATGTGGATATCATGCCTCATAATTTGTTAGTAACGATCCCCGGAGCGCGTGAAGAGGTTGGTATTTTGGCAGAGAAGTTGGGCTCGACTCCTGAAGGTCTGGCGAAGCAGTTTGTGCCAGACAGTCCAAAGGTGTTGTTCTCAACAGGCATGCTTCAAGCCGGCGAACAACAACGATTGCAGATTACAGCTCCGACGGAAGTCGGTGATTACGCCTATGTATGTACCTTCCCCGGGCACTGGCGAACCATGTATGGGACGATGCACGTGGTAGCGGATATTAGCGATATCCCGCTGCAGCCGACGGCTCCGGCTATTGCTCATGGAGATATACCGCAGCGACAATTCGTCCGTAAGTGGTCCACTCAGGATATTTTGAACGCGATCAACGATTTGGAATCAGGTCGAGACTTCCAGAACGGCCGTCAATTATTCACTCAGGTATCTTGTGTCGCTTGTCATGCGATGAAGGGGACGGGTGGCAAACTTGCTCCTGATATGTTTGGCCTGCAAGAGAAATTGGCCGAACAGAAGACCGATGTTGCGAAGATTATTGAGTCCCTGACAGAGCCTTCCAAGGTAATCGAAGAGAAGTACCGTACCCAGATCATTGCGACACTGGAAGGGAAGTTGTACTCAGGTGTGATTGTCGAACAGAATGACAAAGTAATTAAGCTTTCGGATAATCCACTCAAGGAAGATGGTGGAGTTATCGAAATACCCAAGAAGGATATCGACGAGCAGGATGAATCGAAGGTTTCGATCATGCCCGAAGGCTTGCTGAATACAATGACTAAGGAAGAAATTCTGGATTTGATAGCTTATATCATCAGTGGTGCTAATCCCGAGCATCCGGCCTTTAGAAAGTAGCTCGCTGCTCACTGCGTGACATAGTCGGTCGAGAAAAGGAATTTTTGGCAACGCATGTCAATTTCATGCGCGCCACGAAGAATTTCAACTTCTCGCCGCCCGGTAAATCGGTCAGCAATTCCCATCAAATGTACCTCGATACCGCTTTCAAGATTGTAGGAATGAGCGAGATATCTGGCCACGGCTAATTGGAATCGATCTTGCGGATAGATTGGTACATTGAGTTCTGCCAGAGACCATTTGCGAATGTCTAACTCACGAAATGGTATATCTCCAGAATGTGGTAACAGGTAGGGCTCTAGTTCCGGGAGTTCTTTTATTTTGTACAAGTGAATATTAATCTCTGCCCGGCTTGTGCGCGGCGAGTAAAGTCCCCAAGCCAGCCAGTGATCGTATTTACCGTGAGGTTCTAAAACGGGAAGTAGAGACGCTGCGATGATAGTCCACCGGGCGATCCGTCTCCCTAATGACGCTTCACTCATCTCAGGAAGCTGAGATGGGATTGCGAACAAGATTGGAATGAGAGCAATGAACAACCCATTCCATATGAGGACCCCAGGTTTATGTCCGAGTCCCAACGGACTAAGGATGAGGATGATATTTGTATGCAGGATAATCGCAGCGATGATCCCAATCCTACGGGTTTTGGTAAAACTTAGCAGGACTGCGACCAGCAATTCAAATGCGGGGAAAATTAAAGTCAGCTTGGCACTAAGTTCCGGCGACAACGCATCGGTATTATGACCAATGAGCCCTACAGTCGCATTCAGGAATTGTTGGCCCACTGTATGCATGAACTGATAGTCAAATTTACCAACTGCGGAAAAGACATAGATGCTGATACAAAGCAACCTCAGTAAACGAACTCCTGAATTTGCAGAGCAAGTGGCAAAGACGATCGCTCCTAGGGCTAAGTGAAAGGCCCAGGGTTGTAGATGATGTTGATTAAATAAAAACATCAGCACTAGCGTACCGAGGATCATTAACCAGTTTCGTGGACTAGGTTTTATCAATGAAGCGAGTAGCGAGAGTCCGCAAAGTGCTAACAGCGGATAGTGAGTCCATACCGACTGGAAGCCAGGTGATGTAAAAGAGGAGAATAATGGAATCGCAGGAAAGTCACTATCGGGCAGCCACAACCGAAAAGTGACGATAAACAGAGCCAGTGCGAATACTGCCCAGACTTGTTGAAGTAGTTTCCAGCGTGGATTGGGTTTGTTAGCGATGTCCACTAGTTGCGAATGACCTTCTTTATGGCTTCTCGAATTTGCTTTTCACTTCCCTTGCCAACCCACAGCCATGAGTCGCTGAAATTTTCGTTGAAGGTTGCATCAGTTGGGAGATAACCAGTCCAAGCATCGCCGTATGCAACGCACATTACAAAGTTGTCTCCCGCATATTCCTGAGTGATTAATTGGTAACCAATGAAAGTCTCTCCGGGAAATAATGCAATTTGAGCGTTTCCTAGATCCACACAGGGAAAGTCCAGCGGCTTATTAGCCTCGACTCGATTCCGACTAGCAAGACCCATGGCTGCAAGAATCCGTTTCTCAGTAGTTAACTCAGGATTATCTAAATCTGCCGAAAGTTTTTCTTGGGTTAAATGTTCACCAGGATGAAATGGAAGCGAGAGTGGAGCAATGCGAAATGTAACCGTTTTTAGCTCATACTTCTGAGTGTTCCGGGAGGCTATGGACATGGCATTGTACAACCGTTCAATGAGTTCCTGTCGATGATCTTCTGAGCCATCATTGTATTTGCCGGCGGTGACATCACCACCACAGCCGGGGACGAAGATCTGCCTGATAGACTGGTTTTCACGTTGCAAGCGTGCTCTCGCTAAACCGACAAAATCTGCTGAAACGACTCCCTGACCATAGTAGCTCATTGGGTGCGTTGCATAGTGGTGTAATTGCAGGAGTGCTTTGTCATGATTAAAAAACGTGATGGTTTTGAGCATGGGGTCGATATCCCCTTCAGGGGCCTTGGCCATGTACTCATTTCCGCCACTCCGGCTCCCACGACTATAGGTAACATTTCCGTTTCCTAATACGACTCGTCGATTACTGGCAATATTCTCCACCTTTACCTCACTGGTACCATAGTGTGTTACCGGCGAGGCTAGTTCGAGGCTATCCTTCACGGCCTGACTAACACGAGCAAGTGTCTCATCGTGCCAGTTGACCTGGTAAAGTTCGTTATGCAAGCCAACTTTATCAAGCAGGTTTTGCGCGTCGAGGTCAACAACGGGCGCATCGTGTTGATGTAAGGCCGTGACCAAAACATATTGCGGAGAGGTCCCGGCTGCTTTGGCCAATGCATGGCGCCATTGTTCAAAGGCACCATTACGCACTTCGCACCAATCCAACGCACAAAGAACGACAGGTTGGGGACCTCCTTGCAATACAAAACCGTGAGCAAATAAGGGATCCGCAATACGCTTACTTTTAGTAGGAAGGACCCCCATGCATCGGTGACCTAACGGAATTGTGACATCGGCTGAAAAGGTTGACAATGAAAAGTCAGCAGCCTGAGAAGGACTCATGAACAACAATAGGAGGAGGCAAAGGGATCTTTTCATGAGATTTTTTTTATAAAAGGGTAACAGCTGATGAATTAGTGTTAGAGTTCTATAGGAGCTCTGATATTTTATCAGCTTGTGAGGGCTGGTGCTTTATTTTGAAGAGTCGGAATACACCTCAGTTTGGGTAGATGAAGATTATGGAAAAGATCAGCTTATCTCAGAACGGCGATGTAACTGTTGTTGCGTTTTCACAACCAAAGTTTCTCGATGATGGTGACATCATACAGATGGGTGACGAGTTGTTTCAGGTCGTCGATTCAGGTGTAGAGAAGATTCTTCTGGATATGTCGAACGTGCATTTTCTATCCAGCGCGGCCTTAAATCGGTTCATCATGCTTCACAAGAAAGTGAAGGGAGTTGGTAGCGAGTTGCGATTGGTAGCCGTGACTCCCGAGATCGAGAAGATCTTTGCCATCACCCGCCTTAACACACTTTTTAGCATTCACCCGGATTTATCAACAGGCCTAGCCTCGTACTAATTCCTCATCGCGGTTATCATCCGCACGAGAAGTAAAAGCACAAGCAGTCTTTAGTGCGCAGCACAAAGTGTGGACTGGCATAAAATTCATTCTGCAGTTCAGCTAGCAAAGAGCTACCACTGATTTCTGGTGGAGCTAATCACTTTGATTTTGGTCTCGGCCTACTTAAGGTCGTCGAACGTTTTCCGCTCGTTTACCTTTAGGCGTTTCGCCAACTTCATATTCAAGTACGTCACCTTCAGCGAGTTCTTCGAAGTTAAGGTCATCTACTAAAGAACTTAGGTGAAAGAAGAGGTCATCGTTTCCATCTGTTTCAATGAATCCAAATCCCCGGTCAGCTACTAGTCGTTTGATTTTGCCCTGTGGCATCTCTATCTCTACTCTATATCGTTTAAAAAAGTGTTAACTGATTTCACTACCCCGAAGAATACTCTCCCTTCGAACCGTATGAATCAGATAAATTTTATTCTAATCGAATTGAAAAGATAATACCGCCTATTAATCCGAGGATTCGGTAGAATTTCAACAAATACTTCGCGTTCACAAATCCCCTGATTTGTGAAGGATATCTGTGATCTGCTGGCCTGATTTGTTGAGATGAACCAAGGCAGCTTAAAAGGGAGAAATGAAATGAAAAGCTTGCCCCTCAGATTATTTGTTTTGCTGGGAATAATATGCTCTTTTGTTACAGCTCAGGATATTTCGTACGGCCAGGTTCATTTCGGTAAAGGTACCGCAAAAACGAAGATTCATAAAATCGAACGAGGGCCTGCTGGCTGGACTGCGGTATCTCCTCGGGAAGAGATTGCACCGGACTTTGAATACAATGTACGGGGAGGCCCGGATGGCCTTGGTAGCTT
>MDSW01213336.1_pt1 | contig 20679 bp, 12 predicted proteins | sample 811171 | NCBI WGS metagenome assembly MDSW01 (sample SAMN05326641, study PRJNA326480) | marine metagenome | isolation source: seawater | place: Atlantic Ocean: North West | collected 2012 | reverse complement strand
GGGGGGGGGGGGGGGGGGGGGGGGGGGGACGGGAAAGGCGGGCTCTTCGCCCAGTTTTGAGAGACGAGACGAGGTCTTCAAACAGCCGGACGACGCGCGACGAAAAACACAGCTGTGTGTATTTGACTAGTGTGGATATCATATCACGTAAAAAGTCTCTTGCGCCTTCGCGACGCGACGCGACGACGGCGCGCCGATCGACGCACTCGGCTCGCGTTCGGCGCGATGCGCGCGTCTCGCCGTGTCGGTCATCCCTCGCGATCGTCGTCGAGAAAATCTTTCGCCATCTGCCATCTCACGTCGAGCTCGCACCCGGACGCGCGGAGCATGTCCGCCACGGGGCATCGCTCCTCGACGCGTCGGCCCAGCGCCTCCACGCGCGCGCGGCTCTCCGCGCCCCTGGAGAGGTGCACGATCGCCGTGCCCTCGACCCTGAGGAGGCGGCTCGACACGGGCGGTCGTTCGTCGATCGGGAGCGCGATGGAGCCGCGCTCGTCGCGCGTCGCGCGGAGGTCGAAGTGCACGTACCGGAGGGGAAACCTCGGGCGCGTGTGCCTCGCGACGTACGCCGCGGTGGCCTGCTCGCACCCGACGAGCGCGGCGAGGACGAGCTCCACGGGCTGCGGCGCCGCGTCCTCGCCGCCCATGGACTTCGGAACGTCCGTCTGGATCGTGTGGTTCCGCGCGAGGACCGTCGCGGCGACGCCGCCGCCGCGGCCGGTCAGGCAGTACGTCTTCAGCGCGTCGGTGGGAGGCGCGGCGGTGGCGTCCGCGTCACGCGCGCCCGCCGACGCGTGCGACGCGCGAGGACCGACGAAGCGCCGCGCGGAAGGGGAGAGGAGGGGAAGCGCGCCGCCGGCGCCGGCGCGAGCGCGCGAACAAAGCCGCGCGGACGCGACGAGAACGCGAGACGCCGCCATGGGGGGGACCGGACCCTGAGCGCGGGCGCGGCGGAGTCTCGAGTCGCGTCGCGCAATCTGACGATGGATTGCGCCTCCCGACAGACGACACGAACGACGCGACTTCCGAGAGCCCGGGTGGATTTGCAACGTAGGTTATGGGAAATCGTATGGGTTTTGTGACTGAAACACAGCTCTCGCGCCCTCATCCGCGCCGGGTCCGAGGGAACTCGTCGATAAAGCGCACGGAGCGCTTTGAACGCCGACTCGACCCCGCGCGCGCTCACAAACGAACCGGAGCTCCCGCCCGTGCGTGTCAGGCGGCGTCTCCGAGCACTCCGCCCCCGAAGCCCTCGATCGGAAGGTGCGCGCGCCTGCCTTTCCCCCGGCGCTCGCGGCGCTCGCGGAGGCGCGGCGCTCTCCGCGTCCGTCCCGCGGGCCCGGATAACGATTCTTCCGCGACGTTCCGGGATGCACGCTTTTCCACGCTCCGCGACGATGCGGGATGTCGGCGGCTCGGGAACGCGCCGCCGAGCGGCGCCTCGATCGTTCTCGACGCTCGGACGTCGCGCGTCGCGTCGCGGAACGCGCGCGACGCCGCGCCGCGACGCGACCCGACGCCGTTCGACCTCACGCGGCGCGTCGAGACGGCCCGTCGCGCGCGTCGATCCGGGTGTCGGCGGGCCTCTCCGTCCGTCGCGCGGCGGCCCTAGACCCTCAGGGTTTCTCCGATTCGGGGGCGATCGCGCGTTCGCGCGACGCGCGCGCGGCGAAGCCAAACGCGGTCCCTCGCCCGAGACGCCCCGCGCCTTCCTCGGTGGACTCGCGCCCTTGTCTCGCGCCCTCGCGTCCGTCTCGCCCCTCCCCCCGCGACCCCCCGCCCCCCCCCTTCGCGCCGCGCAGATCCCCCCGCGTCCTCTCTCAGGCGCACGTCTCGCGCACGTCGTCGCACGATGGGCGCGAAGGATGCCGCCGCGAACGAGATCCAATCGTTCGCGGCGAAGAGCTCCAAGCTCAAGCACGAGGGCGACGCGCACTTCGCCGCCAAGCGCCACAAGGAGGCGCTCGAGGCGTACGAGAAGGCCATCCCTCTGACGCTCGGGAACTCGGAGGAGCGCGCGGCGCTGCACAGCAACCGCGCGGCGTGTTTCCTCATGATGAATTCCTTCCACAGCGCGCATCGCGAGGCGACGCAGGCGATCGAGGCGGACGCGACGTACAAGCCCGCGCTCATGCGCCGCGCTCTGGCGGCCGAGAAGCTCGGCCTGTACGACCGCGTGGTGACTGATCTGAAGGCGGCCCTGGAGCTCGACCCGAGCTCGGGCGATTTGCAGAAGAAGCTCCAGTCGGCGACGAAGGCGGCGGCGGATGCCAAGAAGAGCGCCAAACGCGGCGGCGTCGCCGGCCTCGGCGGCGGCGGCCTCGGCGGGCGCGGCGCGACCGCGGGCCTCGGCGGCACCCGCGCGGCGGCGGCGAACCGCGACGCGCTCGCGGCGCGCGCGAGGCAGCAGCAGCTGCTTCAGCAGCAGCAGCAGCAGCTCGAGCTCGTCCTCAACTGCTCGCTCGGTGAGGCGACCAAGACGGTGAAGGTGCCGATGACCACCGCGTTCGGGGACATCGCCAAGGCGGTCAAGAGCGCCTTCTCGGACGAGCTCGACGGATCGGCCATCGCGCTCAAGTACAAGGACCCGGAGGGGGACCTGATCACCGCGACGTGCCGCGCGGACGTGAGGTACGCCATGGCGTCGCACGTCGCCGCGAAGGAGGCGGAGGCGAAGGCGAAGGGCGAGAAAGCCCCGAGCTACCCGGGCAACAACGCGCCCGTGGACCTCGTCGTGACGCCGGTGAAGAAGGCGCCCCGGGAGACGCCCGACCAGGTCGCCCCGCCGCACGTCGGCGCGCAGGGATCGAGCCCGACCGACGGCGAGGACGAGCAGGCGGAGGACGTCATCGAGATTGACGAGTGGCTCCTGTCGTTCGCGACGCTCTTTCGCGAGCACCTCGGCGAGGCGGGCGCCAAGGCAGGCCCGCTCGATCTGCGCGAGATCGGCCTCGAGAAGTGCGTGGAAGCGCTGGAGTCCGCGGTCGGGGACGCGAAGGCGCAGGAGCTGCTCGGCAGCGCGGCGGAGAAATTCCAGGAGGCGGCGGCGGCGGCGGTTTTCAACTGGGGCAACGCGCACGTGTGCGTCGGGCGCAAACTCGTGGATACGTCGGAGCCCGAGGAGGGCGCGGCGAACGAGGACGCGGAGTCCCCGGAGCAGGTTCCCTCGGACGCGGCGATGGCGAAGGCGGCGAAGACGCACATGAAGCGCCTGGACGAGGAGTACGAGAAGGCGGTGGCGAAGTACACGCAGGCGCTGGCGATTAAGAAGGATTTCTACGAGGCGTCCATCGCGTGGGGGCAGCAGGCGTTTGAGCGCGGCAAGATTGCGCACGCGGCGGCGAAAGCCGGCGAAAACGCGGAGGCGAACGCCAAGGAGACGGACGCGATGTTTACGCTCGCGGAGGAGAAGTTCGCGGAGTCGCTCGAGATGCTCCCGGAGAGCGAGAAGGAGGCGGTGAACAAGTCGGAGCCGATCGACGGGGAGAGCGCCTCCCTCGCGTCGCAGATTCTCATCCTCCACGGGAACGTCCTCTTCGAGCGGTCGCAGGTGAGGCACCACCGCGAGGAGAAGAACTGGGCGGAAGATTGCGACGCAGCGGTGGCCAAGTTCAACAAGGCGGGGTGCTCCAAGGAGGACATCACGAGGGCGCTCATGAACCACACCAGCGGGACGTGGAAGGAGGAGGCGGAGGCGAAGAAGAAGGCGGAGGCGTGAAGCGAGCGAAGAAAGGAGAGGAGGGCGCCGGGAGCCTCACGTTCGACCACCGTCGCGAGGCGCGCCGGTCGGTTGTTACACATCCTCCTCGCGTGTTTCATTTCGTCAAACGTATCAGTCGCGTCCTCCTCTTTCCGCGCTCGGTCCATCCCCCCCACGGGGTACGATACTCTCGCGGGGACCGCGCGCGTCGGGTACCCTCTCCCCTCCGCCTCCGCCTCCGCCTCCGCGGAGACCCTCGCTCTCTTCTTTTTTTGTTTTTTTCACGCCGCCGCCGCCTCTCGCGCGGGGAGGTTCGAGATGTCGAGATCGTTCATCTCCGGTCGGTCCGTGATCTTGAGCCCGTGCTCGTTCGCGAGGTGGAGCATGCAGATGAACGCCATGTGGACGCTGATATCCTCCGTCGCGCCCGCGAGGTTATCCTCCGGGAACCGATCCAGTAACGCGTGGAACGAGTGCGCGCCGGATTTCGAAGGCGCCGAGACGCTCGGGTCGTTGATGTTCTCCCACAGCGTGGACTTGAGCTCCTTGACGTCCACCTGTTTCGTGCTCCGCGCGTAGTTCACCTGGATCTTCTCGACCCTCCGCGGCGCCTCGACGAGTCCGTCCGCGCCGGGAGTGTCCTCGTCGGAGGCGAACCCGCCGGGGGTTCCCTCGTCGTCGCCGCCGTCGAACCCGCCGCCGAACCCGTCGTCGAACCCGTCGTCGAATCCGCCCGCGCCGCCGAACGCCGTCGCGTCCGCCGCGTCGTCTCGCGCCGCCGCGCCCCTCGCGCCGTCGAGGCCGGAGACGCCCGCCCTCGGCCTGAGCGAGAGCCTCGCGAGGTCCGCCGCCTCGTACCCGAGGTCGGGGGGGAGCAGCGTGTCCACCGCGACGGGCGCGGCGGTGAGAAGGAGCTCCTCCGTCGTCGCCGCGAGGGTGAACCTCGCCTCGTCCGGCTCGCCCGGGTTTTCGAAATCGAACGTCAGCTCGCCCTTCTCGCGGCGCTTCTTCGGCTGCGCGTCCTCGTCGCGCTCGTCCGCGGCGCCGGCGTGCGGCCCCTGGGTCCGCCGCGCCGGCGCCTTGAACCTCCAGTGGCTCGGACCCGCCCATGCCATCTTCCCGCCCAAGCCGGCGTTGACGACCCACTCCAAGCCGGCGACGCCGCCCTCCTCGTCCAGCGTCGCGGTGACGGCGGCGCTAGGTCTGTCGCGACCCGCGCCCTGCGCCGCCGCCTCCTCCGCGAGGTCGAAGCCCGCGCCGTCGTCGTCGAACGCGCCGGCGGCGAAGTCGCCCCCGCCGAACCCGTCGTCGCCCTCGTCGTCGCTCGGGGCGTCGTCGTACTCGGCGAACTGCACGCCGTCGCCCGACGAAAAGTCGAAGAGGCTCACCCCCGCGGCGGCTCCTGATGAGTCCTCGGCGCGGCGCTCCGCGGCGCTCACGGAGGGCGCCTCGCCGCCGACGAGCTCCGCGAGCATGCCCTCGATGACGGCGACGGAGGGCGTGATCCTGGCGGTTCGCTCGACGCGACCCGCCGCCGCGCGAATCGCCCCCTCGAGCGAGGACAGGTCCACGGTCGCGCCGCGCTCGAGGGGCTGCTCGAGCTCCTCGTAGTCGTCGTACTCGGGAACCTCCTCGGAGTCGAAGCACACGCCGCACCCGCGGTGGACGCTGAGGTTGTTGAGCAGGAGCCCGCTCGCGCCGCCCTCGTCGAAGAGGGCGGACGTCTTCTGGAAGAGCGGGTCCACCGCCACCGCCTCCTCCACCGCCTTGACCGTGTGCGCGTCCGGCGCCTCGAGCGTCGCGACCGAGCGCGAGTTCGCGCGGCGCTTCGACTGCTTGTCGCCGCTCGCGTCGTCGCCGTCGAGGCCCTCGCCGTCGCCCTTGGCGCCCGCCTCGGCGTCCGTCTCCTCGTCCTCGGCGCCGGCGCCGGAGACTTTGTTCATGCCGCCGAGCATCTTGAACGTCTCGTTGTGGAACGAGTCGACGCGGGAGGCGTAGATCTTCACGCCCGCGTCGAGCGTGCACGAGGACTTCTGGAAGTTCGTCTGCCCGTCCTCGTCCTTGCTGTCCGCGACGATCTCGCTGATGTGGTCGATCAACGCGAGCGACCACGTGTTCTTGGCGTTGATCTTGTTCTCGCTCGCGAGCTTGATGCAGTTGCTGTACAGGTTCAGCACCGCGTCCGCGCTGAGGACCGCGCCGCGCTTCGGCGGCTGCGAGGAGCCCGCGCTCGCGATCGAGCTCGAGCGCGATAACCCCGAGGGCTTGCGCGAGGCGGTCGAGTCGGACGACGCGCCGCTCGCGCCGCCGTGGACCTCGTCCAGGGCGTCCGCGAACGAGCGCTTCTGCGTCTCGGACGCCTGGCGAGCGAGCTTCCCGCGGCGCTTCTCGAGCGCGTCGTTGTTCGGGCTCAGCATCCCCACGGGCGCGCGGTGGGGGGACTTCAGCGGCGTCTTGTTCTTCATCTTCGTGCCGTTGGGGGTGTGGTTCAGCTCGCCGAGGACGCCCATCGCGCCAGCTGAAACGAGCGCGAGCGAAGGGGGGAGGGAACGGGGATGCGATGAGGTCAGGGAGGGCGCGACGGCTCGACGGATGGGGCGCGCGCGAACGCGAACGACGCGCGCGGGGAAGAGCGCGAGCGGACGCGCACCTTCACGCGCGAGGCGGGACCGGTTCACGCGAAGCGCGGGGACGGACGTCGAGCGTCGGTCGCGCGCGCGTCGTGGGGAATGGCGCCGCGGCGCGGCGTGGGGGTTCCGACCGTCACGAAACGTCCGCGCGCGCTACGGTCAAAAAAAGAAGAAACTCTCGGGGGGTACGAAACGCTTCGCAGCACGACACTCTCTGTTTGGCGAAATTTGGCGAAATTCCCACGGCTAAACAGTCTACAACATCTGTTCGTATGGGCAAACACACTGGGCGGTCCGGAATTGGTGCACTTCGGTCCGGAATTGGTCATTCCTGGTCCGGAGTTCTCATAGAAAAGGTCCGGAGTTGGAGCGAAATGGTCCGGAGCGTGACAGAATTTGCCAAGCTCCGGACCGGGTCCGCAGAAATAACACAGATTAACCCAAAAACGTCCCGACAGACTGTAAATTATGACGTTTTGGGTGATTCTGTATGGACATAAATATGTCCATTCTATTTTGAGGCCCTCGGAATATCGTTAGACCCTCGTGTATCGTCTATATTTCCCGTATCTCGACACAAATATTCATTCGGGTGACATTAATTTTGGGTGAATCAGTGCAATTGTCCCGACAGTGTACCCAAAAAACATTACCTCCGGTGCGCAAGGATGACACGCATAAAAGCGCCGGCGGAGTGGTCAAATAAATTTGCACTGCACCTCTCTGCTCTCTCTCAACCTTGGTCGTCCGAGTGCCAAACGCGATCTCGCGGGTGCCAACTTCTTGGCGCGCGCCCGGCGTCCCCCCCCCGCCCTCACGCTTCGCCTCGTTCGCGATGCCGTTCGAGATCGCGCAGGATGAGCTGGACGACGCCGAGCTCCTCGCGATGATGGACGCGCCCGTGACGACGGCGGGCGCCGCCCCCGCCTCGGCCCCGCCCCCCTCCGACGCCGATCTCACGGGCGCGCCGTTCGCGTGCCCCCCCGCGCTCGCGTCCGCCCTGCGCGCGACGCTCAGGACGCACTTCGGCCACGACGACTTCCGCCCGGGGCAGCTCGAGGTCATCGCGGCGCTCGTCTCCGGCCGCGACGCGGGCGTGTACTGGTCCACGGGGAGCGGCAAGTCCCTGTGCTACCAGCTACCAGCACTGCACACGGGCAAGACCACGCTCGTGGTCTCGCCGCTCATCTCGCTCATGAACGACCAGGTCACGCACCTCAACAACACCGCCGGAGCAGGAGCCGGAGCCGGAGCCGACGACAAAAAACCCGCCCGCTCGCTCGCGTGTTTCCTCGGCTCGCAGCAGACGGACCCGAGCGTGGAGGCCGCGGCCCTGCGCGGGGAGTACAGGGTCGTCTACGTCACCCCCGAGAAGATCGTCGGCGCCGGGCTCGAATCCGAAAACCGAGATCCCGCCGCCGACTCGTACTTCCTCTCCCGCCTGCGCGAGATGCGCGACGACGGCCTGATCGGCCTCGTCGCCGTCGACGAGGCGCACTGCGTCTCCCAGTGGGGCCACGATTTCCGCCCGAGCTACCGAGCGCTGGACAAGCTGAGGGACGCGCTGGGACCGCCGCCGCTCGCGAACGCGAATGCGATTACAAACGCGAACCCGCCGACGAAGAACCCGGCGCCGCCCTTCGTTGCGCTGACGGCGACGGCGGTCCTCGACGTGCGCCGCGACATCCACCGCGTCCTCCGCCTCCGCGCGCCGCACGTCGCGAGCAACAGCGTGGACCGCCCGAACCTCCGGGTCTCGGTTCGGCGCAAGGCGGGTTTCGCCGCGGACGCGAGGAGAATAGCGGACCAGTGTCGCGAGTCGGCGTCGCGGGGCGGGTCCACGATCGTGTACTGCCCGACGGTTCGCGAGACGGAACAGCTCGCGGAGACGCTCCGGGCGAAGGTCGCCGCGGAAACCGAAACCGGCGCGGATGAAACCCCTCTCTCGGTGGGGACGTACCACGCGCAGATGAGCCCCGAGGCGCGCCGCGCGACGCACCACGCGTTCCTGACGGGTAAAGTTCCGATCGTGGTGGCGACTGTGGCGTTCGGGATGGGCATCGATAAGCCGGACATCCGCCGCGTGACGCACTACGGCGCGCCGAAGACGATGGAGGAGTATTACCAGCAGATCGGGCGCGCGGGGCGCGACGGCCTGCCCTCGGACGTCGAAATGCTGTACGGCGACGGCGACTTCGCGCGGTACGCGTCGGAGTTTTACGTCGGGAAGCTCACCCGGGACGCGCGCGAGGCCCAGGCGAGAAGCGCGGCGGCGCTCGAGCGGTTCGCGCGCGACCGGGAGGGGTGCCGCCGCGCCGCGATCCTCGCGCACTTCGGCGAGTCGACGCCGACGGAGTGGAAGACGGTCAAGGCGGTCGGCGGCGACGCGGCGGAGGACTCGATTCGGGCGTGCGGCGCGTGCGACGCGTGCGACCTCCGCGCGTCGCGCGAGGCGCGGGGGGACGCGGGCGGCGGCGGCCGCCGCGATCGCGCCGTCGAGGCGTCCGCCGTCCTCGTCGCGCTCGCCTGCGGCTTCCGGGGCTCCGGCGGGGTGTCCATGACGCACCTGGTCGCGCTCGCGTGCGACGCCCCGCCGCCCGGCCCGAACGGCGCCGCGATGCTCCGCGAGGAGTTCGCCCTCGCGCCGGGGATGAGCGTTCGGGAGGTCATCCGAACGCTTCGCTCGGCGTGTCGCCCGAGCGCGAGGACGCGCGCGTTCGTCGCCGAGGCGGCGCGCGCGTTGTGCGACGAAGGCTTCGTTCGGCGGCGGCGCGTCGAGGGGGCGCACGGCGCGTACGACGTCTTCGACGCCACCTCGGAGGGGGTACGAATCGCGGACGAGGCGGTTCGCGTCGCGACCGCGTACGCGAAGGCGCGTGATTCTTCGCGTTCGAACGACGCGCCCCCCGAGCCCGCGTCCCCGGACGACGCGAGGGCGGCGATGCTGCGATTGGCGAATCCTTCGGCGTTTCGAGTCCGCCTCCCCGCGACGGAGGCGGAGCTCGCGTCCGAGCTCGAGGCGCAGCGCGTCGCTGACGCGAAGGTCGAGGAGCTCCGCGCCGCGGGCGTGGACGTCGCCGCGGTCCCGCAAGCCGAGCTCGACGCGGGCGTCGGCCCCGCGATCAACGCGGAGCTGCAGTGGGTCCGCCACCTGAGGCGCCGCCGCGAGCGCGGCCGAGGCGCGCTCGCGGAGGCGGCGGAGGAGCTCCTCCGGCGCGTCGAGCGATGGCGTGACGAGACCGCGGAGCGCCTCGGGATGGCCCCCGGCGCGGTTCTGCCGTCGCACGTCGCCAAGCGCGTGGCGTACGCGATGCCGACGACCGCGGAGGGGCTGCGAGGCGCCGGCGTCAGGATCGCGGGCGTCGAGACCCTCGCCGCGACGATCGACGACGCGCGGCGAGAGCTGGGGCTCGCCGCCGCCGCGCCCGAGTCGGAAACGGACGCGTCGAATCGGGAGGGCCCGGGGGGCGCCGCCTCGCGTTCGCGTCGCATGCGCCTGACCGTCGCGCGTCCCGCGAGGCCCTGGGCGTTCGCGACGTACAGGCCGAGGAAGCGGAAGGGGCACCCGGACGAGCCCCCGCCGTGGGAGGTTTCGTGGCGGCGTTTCCGCGACGGCGGCGAGAGCGTGGAGGCAGTGGCGACGACGCGCGCCGACGGCAGAGCCGTGCAGCCGAGCACCGTCGTCGGCCACCTCCTCGAGGCGCTCGTGCAGGGCCGGGACGTGGATCTGGGCCGCGCGCTCGGCGGCGGGTCCGATTTCGGCGCGACGGTGCCTCGCGAGGCGGAGTGGGAGCGGATGGAGGACGCGGCGAGCGCGGAGGGCGTCGACCCCGTCGGCGACCCCTCGGCGTTCTCCGCCAAGGCGATTTTGCGCGGCGTCGTCGGCGCCGAGCTCGCGGAGAAGGACCGCGAGATGAAGACAGAGGGGGAGAGAGCGGCGGAGGCGGCGTGGTACGGGAAGATACGCGTCTGGGCCGCGATGAGGAGGGCGGGGCACGCGCCCGAGTGGGTCGAGGCGGAGGACGAAGGAAGCGACGGGGGGAAGCGACAAAGGAGGGTGTGACGCCGCTATCCTATTATTTTAGAGCGCGAGTCGTTCGTTTCGTTCGCGGCGGCGCGGACGCGCGGACGCCGCGCCGATCGGGCGTTCTTCCGCCTCTCGCCGCCGCGCGTCCGAGAGGTTCGACTCCGTCGCGTCCGGGGGGCGTCGGTCAGGCGCTCTTCGCGATGTTTTTCATCTTCGCCGCCGCCTCGACGTAGTTCGTGAACGTGTCCCTTCGCCTGAAGTGCGTCTTGTCCACGGGCTCGATCTCGTCCGGGTCGTACTCGAAGTCGTCCTTGTAGTGGGCCTGGATGTTCATCGTCCCCGGGTCGTACCGCGCGTTGCCGTTCTTCCACAGACTGCGCCCGATCTCGTTCATCATGCGGTTATCGCGCGCCCACAGCGCGGCGGCGTCCGAGGCGTCCGGGTTCGAGGCGGGGGGCGGAGCGTTCGCGGCGCCCGCGCCCGCGGGGGGGGGCAGGTCGATCGAGGAGGCGGAGGCGGTCGTCGCCGCGAGCGCGCGCGCCTCCTCGTCCAGGCGGTCGAGCTCGGCGAGCTCGCCCGCGAACTCGCGCGCCATCGAGGCGTCGCGGTACCTGCGCGAGGGAGGAGAGGCGCGCGAGGGGGAAGCGGAGGGGTCGGCGACGCGGGGGAGGCGACGCGGGGGAGGCGACCGCGGGACCAGGCGGGGGGGGGTGGAAGGAATTTTCGGGGTCGGGGCGGGGACCGGCACGCGCGCGCGCGCGAGGCGCACCTCGCCTCCCTGACGATCTGCTCCGTCACCGCCTGATTCCTGGTGTTGTCGAACCATCCCGCGCGCGTGAAATCGGACATGGCGGCCCGAGCGCGTGCCCGCGGCGCGCGGCGAAAGTGCGCGCCGGCTCCTTTTGGAATCGCGTGCGCCAGCAGCGAACTCGTCGCAGATTTATCGATCCGACGGCGGGCGCGCGGCGCGCGCCGGGTCGTCGTACCGTAGTCAGGCGCAGAATATGAGACAGCGCGCGGCGCGTGCCCCCTTCACCGGAGCCTGCGCCGCGCCATGACGTCGCCCGTCGCGCCCGTGGCGACGCTCTTCGGCAGCGCTGGGGGCGTCGGCGCCTCCGGCCGCGGCGCCGCGAAGACGGCCGGGGAAGACGGCGCGGAAGACAAGACCCCCACGGACGTGCGTTCCCCCTCTCCCTCCCTCCCACGCTCGTTCAAAACGACGCTCGCCTTTCGCATCTTGACGCGCCCCACGCTCGCCTCCCTTCTTCGCCCAGGTGATGGCGCGGGAGATCGTGCAGGCCGGGTACGAGGTGATGGACGTGGAGCGGAGCACGCGCCAGGAGACCCTCGCCTCCCTTCGCGCCCTGGCGAAGGACATCGCCGCGGACGAGTGGATGTATACCCGACCGCGTCACTCCTTCCGATGACCCGTGCCGAGAGCCGAAAAAAATTGAAGTATCCTATAACGAAAGTCACGTCGCGCTCTGACGCTCGAGAGCCGCGCGTCCTCGTCGCCGCCCGCCCACGCGCACCCTCTCCGCGCGCGTCATCATCACCCGCGTAGTCTCTGCCAGAACGTCTTCTTCCCTCTCCCCTCGTTCGCTTTCGAGCCCCGCGCGGTGGGCCCACCCCGCGGCGTGTTCTTCCTCTCCGCGAGCGGCGATCGCCGGCCCCCAGTCGGCGGTCGCTCCTCCCCCGCCGCCTCATCCTCCGCGCCGCTATCGTCGTCCATGAGGTCCGCCAGACCCCACCGCGCGGAGCGCGCGGACGATCCCGCGCGGTACGCCGCCGCCGCGGGTCCCTCCGCGACCGCGCGCGTCGGGCCCGCGCGCGCTCTCGGCGGCGGCGCGGGAGCCCGCGCCGCTGCCGCCGCCGCTCGCGCCGAAGGCCCGACGGCGTTCGCGCCGCCGTCGTCGTCGTCGAGCTCGTCCTCCTCGAGGTTGCGACGGAGGTTTTCCCAACGACCCCCACGCGCGCGTTTGCCCCCCGCGCGCGAAGGAGACGGAGGAGACGGAGGAGGCGGCGAGGCCTCCGCGGGCGCGGGTGCTTGAACGGGGGACGCCGCCGCGACGGCGACGGCCGAAGGAGAGACGGCGGAGGGGGAGAACGCGGCGGCGGCGGCGGCGGCGGCGGCGGGGGCGGCGCGCGCGTCTTCGCCGGGCGCGCGTCGCGGCGGCGTCGAGGTACTCGCCGGACCCCCCCTCGCGACGGGTGATGTTGATGGCCCGCCGGCGCGCGCGTCCGCGGCGGGCGGAGGCGGGGGACGACGCTTCCCCGGCGACCGTCGCATCTTCGCCGCGATGCGCGCGGCGGTGCCCTTCTTCGGCGGCGGCGGCGGCGGCGGCGAAGCGCGCGGCGGTTCCGGGTTCGGTCGCTTCGGGGCGGCGGTGTCCCACGGGACCCCCGAGACGAGCGGGATCGGCGTCGGTCCCAGCGCCGCGGCGACCGCCGCCTTCAGACTGCCCGCGACGGCGACCGGGCCGGGTTCCTCGACGACGACCCGCCCGCCCTCTCGCGCGGCGTCCTCGAGCGCTTTTATTTTCGCCTCCTTCTCGGCGCACGCCGTCTCGAGCGCGACGCGGACGGCGATTTCGTTCGCCTTATCCGCCTGGGCCCGCGCGCACTGCTTGCGCACCTCGAGCAGCGCCATCTCCGCCCAGCGCTCCTTGCGCTCCGCGTCGGCGGCGACGCGCCTGAGCCGGGGAACCTCCGCGCGGAGCCGCTCGAGACATTCGGCGTCGGATTCCCCCTCCCGCGGCGCCTCCGCCGCGTCGAACGCCGCCTCCGAGGGAGGCGACCAGGACCGGTCGCCCGCCCCCTCGTTCGCGGCGCCGGCGCTTCCGCCGCCCCTCTCGTCGTTCGCCGCGCCCCCCTCCGAACCGCCCGCTCCGGACCGCCCGTTCGCCGCCTCCGTCGCTTCTTTCGCGCGTCGTTCCGCCTCGGCGACGGCGCGCTTGCTCGTGGCTTCGAACGCGCGCAGTTTCGTCTCGGCGCTCGCCGCGCGGCGCTCCGCCTCCTCCGCCCGCTCGAGGTACGCCGCCGTCGCCTGCTCCGCCTTGGCGCGGTACTTCGCCTTCGCCTCCTTCGCCTTCGTCTCCGCCGCTTTGAGCTTATCGGCGAGAGACGCGCACTCCGCGCGGAGAGCGGAGGCGTCCCCCGAGGCGGCGGCGGGGGGGGGGCCCGCCGTTTCGAGCCCCCGCTTTTTCAGAGGCGAAGCGGAAGCGGCGCCGCCCTTCTTCGCGCCGGGGGTCGAAGCGGGTCGACCCTCCTTCCCGGGGGTCTCCTTCCCGGTGGGGGTCTCCTTAGCCGCGGGTTTCTTCGCCGGTTTCGGCGCGGTACTCGTGCGCTCGCGATTCGGAGGCTGCTTCTTCGCCTCGGTCGCGACGGTTTCTTTTTCGGTTTCTTTTTCGGCGGCGGGTTTCGCGTCGGCGTCCTCGGCGTCGTCGTCCCCCCGGGGCAGGACGTCCGCGAGCGCGATCGTCGACCCCTCGAACGGGTCCTCGAACGAAAACCCCGAGGGAACTCCGGGAAATCCGAGGGACGGCGTCGCGTTCGCCGCGTCCGCCGCGTCCGCCGCGTCCGCTGCGTCCGCCGCGTCGCGGTTCCGGACGATGAGCGCGTCGCGAAGCGCGCGAAGCTTCGCGAGCCGCGCGAAGAATTCCTCCGGCGGCCACGCCGCCGCCGCCGGCGCGAGCGCCGCCGCCCTTCGCTCGCGACGACCCCCGCCACCCGCCGCGTCGTCCTCTCGGGGAGCCCTGTCGATCGCCCCCTCGGCCGTCGCCTCGAGGAGGTCGCGGCTCGTCCACCCGAGCCGCCCCGCGGGCGTCGCCGTTCGCCTCGCGACGACGCGCACCGCCGACCGCGCCGCGTCGCGCAGAGAAAGAGAGGAGGGCGCGGGCGCGGGCCCCGACGGTCCCGATCCGAATCCCGATCCGAATCCCGACCCCGACCCCGATCCCGCGACGCGTTCGAGCTTGAGCGCGAACCGGACGCGGAGGCGCGTCGCCTCGCACGCGGCGTTCGCCTCGTCCACGAGCGGAAGTAACGCGGCGACCCGTCGGCGGAGACACTCGCGCCAGAGCCTCCGCCGCTCGGCGGCGGAGGCGAAGGAGGCGGAGGACGATACTCCGGCGGCGGAACCGAGTCCGCCAGCGGAACCTCGGGACGCGTCGGCGCCGCCGCCGCCCAACGCCGACGCCGGCCGCCGGAAGTCTCGGCCTCGGCCTCGGAGCGGCGAGCCCCCGAACGCCGCCGCGGATCCGGGTCCGATAGGTCCCGCCGACGCGGGGCGAGGCGCTCCCGGCGGCGGCGGCGGCGGCGGCGGCGCGCCCGCCAGCGCGCGAACGACCGCGTCGCGCCGCAGCTCCGCCTGCGCCTCGGTCCAGTCGAACGCGACGGGCGGTTCGCCGGGACCGGCGGACGAAGGCCGCGCGGCGGCGTCGGGCGGGGGGGGGAAATCGCGCCCCTCGCCGCCGCTTCGGTACGCGAACGCCGCGAGCGAGAGTTTGCCGAAGACGACGCGGTCGCCGTCGCGGAGCTCCGCGCCGCCCTCGCCGACGGGCTCGCCGTTCACGTACGCGTCGGCGAGAGGCCCGGCGGCGCCGGACGCCGACGCCGACGCCGACGAGGACGAGGACGCGCGCTCGGGGACGACGCGAACGACGAACGCGCCGCCCTCCGCGAGCCGCCGGGTCAGGACGCACGAGTACGCCGACCCCGCGCCGAAGAACGGCGGCAGCGCGACGAACTTCGAGGTCTCATCCGCGTCCCTTCCCTCCTCCCCGTCCGTTTCCTCCTCCGCGTCCCTTCCTTCCTCCGCGTCCGTTTCCTCGTTCGCCGCCACCCCCACGCGAATCGTGTCGCGATCGATCGCGATCGCGCGCGGGACGCGAACGAGACCCGTAACGAGACCCGTGACGAGCCCCGTCCCCCCCTCCCCCCCTCCCCCGTTCCCCACCCCTCCGATCCCGATCCCCGCGGCGTCGGCGTAGTCTTCGCCGAGGAGCGGCTCCAGCGTCGGCGGCGTGAGCGGCCGAGCGTGTTCCGCCCCCCGGGTCCGCGCGCATTCGCGACTCGCCCGAAGCTTCGCGTCGGCATCGGCGTACCGCGCGAGCTTCGCGGCGTACCGACCCTCCGCCGCCTTCGCGCGCCGCTCCGCCGCCTCGAGCCTCGCGCGCAGGTCGCGCATCGCCGACCGGAGCCGAAGCGACCGCGAAAACGCCGTCTCCGCCTGCTGGTCCCCGCCGGCTCGGTTCGCGCCGCCGCCGCCCGAAAACGTCGCGCTCGCGCGGGCGCCGCCGTCGCGCGCCCGCCTCGCGCGGCGGTCCGCGAGCGCCGACGCCGCCCTTAACGCCCCCGCGTCTTTTAGCTGCTGCTCATGCTGCTCCGTCAGCTGCTTCGCCCTCGCGGCGGCGAACTCGGCCCTGGCTTCCTCCAGCCTCGCGCGGAGCGTCGCGGCGTCTTCCCTCGCGTCTCTCGCCTCGGCGGCGTCGGCGTCGCGTCCGACGGTCGCGACGCTCCGCGACGCGCGACAGGACGCGGCGAACCGAAACGTCGCGAGTGTCTCCTCGACGTCGCCCTCGGCGGGGCTCGCGCACGCCACCACCCACGTCTTCGCGTTCCCGCCGATCAGGCCTGGGCCCATGTGTCGCGTCAGCGCCGACGAAGCCGAGCCCGACGAAGCCGAGCCCGACGAAGCCAAGCCCGACGAAGCCAAGCCCGACGAAGCCAAGCCCGACGAAGCCGAGCCCGACGAAGCCGAGCCCTCCTCCCTCCGCCTCTCGGGGCGGGTCCCGTCCGCGGCGGACGACCCCGGGGGGGGGATCCTCCCGTCGGTCGCTCGCTTCTCGGCGTCCGCCGCGCGGGCGCACGCGGCGCGCCACGACTCGTCCCTGCCGTGCGTCGACGCGGCGATCTCGACGAGGTGCAGCGTGCTCGCGACGGGGGGCGCCGCGAGGGAGGGCGCGCGAGCGCGACGGTCTTTTTCGCGGGCGGCGGGGCTTAGGCTCGCGGGCGGATCCGCGGGCGCGTCGTCGTCGTCTAATTCTAATTCTTTTTCGCTCGGCGGCCGAGGCGGGAACCGGACGAGGGCGATTCGGGTCACCGCGTGCGCCTTCGCGCGCGTGCTCGGGTCCCTTCGCGCCTCCGCGTTCGCGAGGATGCGCTGGAGGTGCGCGAGGGAGGAGGCGGCGACGGAGTGTACGGAGTGCGCGGAGGCGGAGCTCGCGGAGGCGGCGGCGGCGGCGCCGGCGAGGAGATCTCTCGCGCGCTCGCGGTACACCTCCACCGCCGTCACCTCCACGCGCGTCTCCGCGCCGTCGCCCCTGGCGCGCTCCGCGTCGATGCGCGCGAACAGGTCCTCCGCGATGCGCGGGACGAGGCCCCGGCCGCGGCCGACCCCGGGCGCGCCGCGCATGGCGTGGGTTTTGCCCGAGCCCGCGGCGCCGACGGCGACGACGCCGGCGTCGTAGCCCTCCCACGCCGCGCGGACCGCGGGCGCGCCCACGTCGCGGTGCAGGCGCTCCTGCGCGTTCAGGCGCGCGAGGGACGCCGCGGACGCGGGGGGATCGGGCGCGCCCTCGACGCCGTGGACGCGGTCGAACGCGAACTCCTCCGCGCGCCACGCGTCGGGATCCGCCATGACCGCGAGGCGCGCGTCGGACCCGACGCCGACGCCCCCGGCGGACGAGGAGGGGACGGCGCGCACCGCGGAACGCGCGCCGGCGTCCGCCTCGGCGTCCGTGAGAGGGCGGACGCGCACCGAGACGTGGACGCGCGTCGGCGTCCCGTCGACCGCCGCGCCGCGCGACGCCATCGCGCCCGCCCCGGAGCCGGCGCGCGCGCGCTCTGGCCAGCACCACCACCTCGGACGTTTCTTCCGAGCGGCGGGTTCGAACAACGGCTCGAAGCGATGAAATGTTGCCGCTTCACCGGCCTTCGTGGGTGTTCCTCCCCACGCAGAGATCCCGGGCGCTCCCCATGGCGCCGGTCGCGATGGACCCGGCCCCCACGGTGGGTTTCCTCGCCACCGCGACGCGGCTCGGCTACCTCGCCTTCTTCGCGATCATGCTCGGGTGGCTCGACAGCCTCCCCTCGCCCTGGTTTCACCGCGAGCAGCCCGGGGACGTCGTCAGTTTCAACCTGCACCCCGTCTTCATGGGCGTCGCGTTCGTGATTTTGATGCCGGAGGCGCTCCTGGCGTACGCGGACGTGGAGGAGCGCCGCGGGATGCGCCACGCGGACGCGAAGAGCCTGCACGCCGCGCTCAACGGCGCCTCCAGCGCGTGCATCCTCGTGGGCCTGTGCGTGATTTTCACGAACCACGCGGGCCACGGGATCCCCCCCATGTACAGCGCGCACAGCTGGATCGGCCTCGCGTCCGCGTGCCTCGTCGCGGTCCAAGCGCTCGTGGGCGCGACGTGCTACCTCGCCCCGCCCGCGTGGGGGCTCGTCACGAGCGAAACGCAAGCGGGCCTCATGCCCGCGCACAGGTTCCTGGGCTGCGCGGCGTTCGCGCTCGGCGTCGCCGCCGCCGTCGCGGGATTCGCCGAGAAGCAATCCTTCGTCAAGTGCGCCGACCCGGCGGACAAGCACTGCGCCGCGCTGACGCTGCCCAACTGGCTCGCCCTCCTCGCCGCCGCGGTCGCCGCGTGCGCGCTCGGCGCGGTGTACGCGCGCTGGACCGCCGACGGGACGAGAGGGGGCGAAGGAGCGGGGGCGGAGAGAGAAAGGAGTCATCGCGCGTACGCGTCCGCCGGCGGCGGGCAGCCCGGGGACGGGGACCAGGAGGACGAGGAAGCCGCCGCCGCCGCGAGTCTCGTCGCGGGGGGGAGCGGCGGCATCGCCAGGGGGGCCGACGGCGCGAGGGCCGCGTCCAGATGGCGCACGGGGCGACAGATGGGGAGTCCGAGGAAGAGCTGAGCCGACCGAGCGCGAGGACGCGAGCGAGTATTTCGACGCCTATTCCAAGCCCTACGAGTCGTCGTTTCCTACGCGCGACGACGAGCATCCTCTCGGTCTTCTCCCGAGTCGGCGCCGTCGCCCGCCTCCCGGTCTCTCCCTCCTCCCCCTCCGCGCCGCAGAATGTCCTCGATCTCGTCCCCGGTCAGTTCGCGCCACGCCCCCGGCGCGTCCACGCCCTCCATCCCCACCGGTCCGACGCGCGTTCGCCTCAGGTGTCGCATCTTCAGCCCCGCGCGCCGCACGAGTCTTCGCACCTGGTGGAACTTCCCGTCGCGCGTCGCGATCTCCACCTCAGCCACCTCGAACCGGTCCGCGAGCAGATCGTCCGACGCTCGCACCCCGAGCGCGCACGCGCGGTGGCGGCGCCAGTGTTCCTCCGCCGCGAACGGCTCGGCGAACGGATCGCCGACGCGAGACGCGGCGGAGGCCGGGGGAAGAGGTTCGCGCGTCGGAGGTTCGGTCGCGGCGTGTGCGTCGGTTGCTGAGTCTTCCGCGGCGTCGGTCGCGGCGTCTTCCGCGGCGTCTTCCGCGAGCCTTCGCGCGACGCGGCGGCCGAGGAGGCGCGCGGTCGCGGGTTTCGTCCACGCCTCCGCGTCGGGCGCGCGGTCGTCGTCTCGGCGCGTCAGGGGGATCTCCGCGGACGCGACGGCGCGCGCGAGACGCGCGTCGGACAGTCGGCGAGCCCCCACGGTGGCGACGTAGGTCTTCGCGACGCCGCCGGCGCGAAGGGCGAGGTTGAGCGCGGGGGAGGAGGTGAACACGAGGAGCCCGGACGTCTCCGCGTCCAGGCGGCCGACGGCGCCGAGCGAGGGAGCCCCGGGGTCGAGGGAACGAGGGAGGAGCTCGTACGCGGACGGGCGACCGAGCGGGTCGCGCGACACGCCGGGGGGGAAGCGCTCGGAGACGTGCCCGCGCGGCTTGTGCACGACGAGGGCGACGACGGAATCGGGGTCGTCACCGAGTGCGCGGGGGGACCGGGGCGCCATGACGGCGCGGCGACGACCCCGGAAGCCCAGACGCCATCGCCGCGCCGCCGCGCGAGGGGGAAGTGCGTGTCACGACGACGACGACGACGAGACGACGATGCGTCTAGAGTTTCGCCGCCCTCGGCGGGGAGAAGGGTCTGAGGCGCGCGCTCCGCCTCCGGTGGTATCTCTCATCGCTATCCCCCGCCGCGCGCGTCTCCCGCTCACCCGCCCGCGGCGCTCGCCGCGCTCCCCCACATCCCCGGCCGCCACGCCCCCTGCGTGCTCGGCGTCTTCGTGAACCGCCGCCCGTTCTTGATCGTGCCCCCGCCCGCCTTGCCCTTGGCGTTGAAGAGGTAATACAGCTGGAACTTGATCTCCTCCTCCGTCTTGTTCCGCAGGTCCACCGTCTTCTCGTTCCCGTTGCGGAAGTGCGCGGTGACGTGCGGGTGGTGCCCGCGCCGGACCGTGCTCGTCACCTCCGCGTGAGGGTACTCCGCCGCGTACTCCGTCAGCCCGCTCCGCACGAACGCGCGCACGTGACGGCTGCTCCCCGAGTGATCGCAGTAGTTCACGTTCAGGCGAAGCAGCTGCCACACCCCGCGGATGCTCATCGCGCTCCGAACGAACGCGCGCGCCGGAAAGCACGCGAACGCCCCCGAAAGCCCCGCGAGGTGCGAAAGAGAACCGCGTCCGCGAAGGACGCGCCCCGAGGGTGTGACGGAGGGGGAAGGGTTATTCGGGAAGGGGTGCGATTTTCTGCGCGCCACGAGACGGCGCGGAGTTTCAGTTCGCGTCGGCGTAGTATTCACAATTGCCAGAGACGCGGGTGATTCCCTACTCTTCCGACTCGCTGTCGGTGTCTACGCTGTCGCTCCCCGAGCTCGACGAGCTCGAGCTCGACTCCCTCCGACTCTTCTTCTCCTTCTTCTTCTTCTCCCTCTTCTCCTTCCTCCGCTTCTTCTCCTTCCTCTCCTTCTTCCGCCGCGCCTTCTTCTCCTTCTTGCGCGCCTTCTTCTTCTCCTTCTTGGCCTTCTTCCTCGCGCGCTCGTCGTCCTCCGCCGCCGCCGTCGGGGCCTCCGCCATCCGCGCCTCCTCCTCCGCGCGCCGCCGTTTCTTCTCGAGCATCTCCTCGTACTCCCGCTCCCTCGCCTCGAGCGCGTCCTCCGAGCGCTTCGCGCGCTTCTCCATGCCGGTCATCGCGGACGCGAACATCGGCCGCCCGTTGGCGTCGACGCCGACTTTCCTCTTATCCCCGTGCAGCCGAGGATCCGCCCACATCTTCTCCGTCGCCGAAGGGTCCGCGCCCTCGCCGGACTTGTAAGGATCGCTCCTGCGGGCGAAGGGAGTGGGGAGGGGTGTGAGCGGAGGGAGGGAGTCGGGAGGAGTCGGGGG
>MDSW01067870.1_pt1 | contig 20686 bp, 17 predicted proteins | sample 811171 | NCBI WGS metagenome assembly MDSW01 (sample SAMN05326641, study PRJNA326480) | marine metagenome | isolation source: seawater | place: Atlantic Ocean: North West | collected 2012 | reverse complement strand
CTGGTTCCTCGCCAGGCTTTTTAGTAACCAGATTTACCAATCCTGCAATTGCACCTCCACCATACAAGGTTGAGTTAGAGCCCTTAATAATTTCAACTTGATGAAGGTCCAATGGCGCTATTTGAAGCAACCCTAAACCAGAAGAGAACCCTCCATAAAGAGGCATGCCATCCCTTAATAGTTGTGTATACTTTCCACTTAGACCGTGTATTCGTATATTTGAATTAAAACTTGTAGCTGAAGTTTGTTGGACATGAATGCCAGTCATCTCATTCAATAGCATTCGAATATCTCCGGGTTTCATATTTGCTTTTTCATTAACCTCTTCACCTCCAAGCACCTCAATTCTAGTAGGTTGTTGCTCAAAACTTCGAAAATTTCTGGTAGAAATAATTACTATCTCCTCAATTGCGTGCTCATCATCAAATGGTGCAGCAGATATAGAAGATGCTAGATAAATAAAAGAGATAATTAATGTAATTAAGCTTTTTTTTCTCATAGTATAAATTTTATAAAATGAAAATTTTTCAAAACCATCTGAAAATACCAATTATGCCTGCACTGGCATAGAAAAACTGAAGTACTAAGATTCCATAATGCTTACACTTAAGAGCCCATAATCCAATTGAAATAGCAGACAAAAACAATAATGAGAATCCAATCACCTCATTACCTGTATTTGAAGCAATTAATAAAGAATAAATGATTGCGGTAGTGACACCAAACCATTCAAGAAGTGTTTTTATATCTATATTTTTTTTAAAATTTATAATTAAATTATTATCCTATTGAGCAACCCATGGTGGATGAATTAATAATACCGGATCTGCATCATATTTTGGTATTAACTTCTGAGTTCGCCCATACTGGTTATCTCCACCATACAAGTTTCCATCGGAATCGACAGAAAAAGTATGGACCTCAAGAAATCCGTTTGGCAAATCACTTGGAACCAACCAAGTATATTTTAAATTTCCATTAAAATCGAAGTTTACGAAACGCAAAGGACCGAGATCCGTTATCCAGAAGTCATCCTCATTAACAATTATATCCAATGGTAAAGTAAGAGGAGCTCCGATAGACCTCTCGAATACAAAAACAGCTGGATCTTCAGTGGCACGAAATAAGTTTACGCCATTCGTACCGGAACGATCAGTAACAAAAACCCTGCCTTCAGGGCCCACAGCAAGTGAGTGAATTGTTTTGAATTGGCCGGGCCCATCTCCTTTACTTCCAAATTCTCCTAGATAGTTCATATTTTTGTCATAAATAATTACGCGATTATTAATCAAACCATCAGCCACGAGAATTCGTCCATCAGGCATGAAAGCAACATCTTGAGGACTGCCATAATGATTTGCATCATTGCCCGGTACCCCTCTCTCCCCATAAGTTGAATGAAGTTTGCTTCCATCATTTGAGATCACATGAATTTCATGATGAGTCTGATTAACTACCCAGAGTTTTCTATCTGGATCGTAGGGATTAACACGAATTCTTTCCGGTCCAGGACCATCAGCACCTTCACATAGATAATCCAGATGATTCCAAACTTTTATGATTTCTCCTTCTGCATTCACTTCGAATAGACAGTTTTGCCAAACCCTTCTTTCAGGTTCTCTGAGAACATTGATTCCTAAAGCACCTGCAAATCCAGGAAAATTTTCAGGCAGTCGATTGGGGAGAATAGTCTCACCACGCTGATTGATTAATATTCGATCAGGATTCTCGGCCCATATTGCTGAATTACCTCCAAAAGCATAACCTTTCTTCTGAAAAGGTTTGAGCCAGCCACTTACAATTTCATAAGGACTCTCAATAATTAAACCACGTGCGTTGCCTTTTTCTTGGGCGACTGATGGCGAAAAGAAGGTTAAAGCAACTATAATACTTGCTATAGTTGCATTTAAATTAATATTCCAGTTGAAGATTTTCATTCGCTATTGTCTTGAAAAATTCAATACTCTCAAATTCACTTAATGTTGTTTCATCGGCATTAACACCATATTTTTTGTTAGCAGCAAGTTGCACAATGACAGTGTTATTTCTTGGTGAAATATAAATAAATTGATTATAGACTCCAATGGCCAAAAAATCCCCACTTGTATCTGGAATCCACCACTGATAGCCATAGCCAAGTGGATAATCCGACAATATATTCTCTCCTGGCATCAAATGAGGCGCGTCAGGTTTAATGGAAGCATTTACCCAATCACTGGATAAAATTTGCTTCCCATTAAGCTTTCCTTTTAACCGATATAATTCTCCGAGTTTGGCGTAATCTCTTGCTGTTGCATTTAGCCCTCCATAGGCCACTTCCATACCTTCTGAGTCCAACAACCAATAAGCAATATCCTCAGCACCTATTGGATCCCATAACATTTTTTGCATGTACTGAGTGACGGAGATTCCGGTTGCTTCTCTTAATAACATTCCTAAAACCTGAGTATCAGTAGAGTTATATCTATTGAAAGTTCCAGGTTTGTTTTCATTGGTTAAACTCGCTGCAAACTCATCCAAAGATCCGCCAAGAGCGAAAATTCTAACTGAACGGTTAATATCGGAATTTGGATCGCCATAATCCTCATTCCAGGACGCACCAGATGACATTTGTAAGATATCTTTTATTCTCACTCCATCATAAGCAGATTGTTTCAATTGAGGAACATACATAGTTACTGGATCTTCAATGCTATTAATGAAGTTTTGATCTAAAGCAATCCCAATTAATGCAGAAATAAAACTTTTTCCGACTGACATTGATAGCCACTTAACTTTTTCTCCTCCTGTAAGCCAATAATTTTCATATCTTATTTTCCCATCCTTCAAGATAAGTAATGCAGCCACATCAGTTCTATTTAGATAGTCACTGACATTGATGGGTTTAGATTGAAATTTGAATTCAATAGGAAGCTCAAGTGGAGATCCATTCTCAAAAATTAGGGGTGTTTTAGAAGAAAAAAGTTGGCTTGTTGGAAAATATTCATAAACTCGATTGAATTTTTGAGTCTGATCTGCCCCTGAAAATAGGGAGCTCACCCAATTTAATCTGTATTCGCTGGAATCCTGCTGTGAGCATGAAGTAAAAAAAATAATTGAGAGAATCAATGAAATGAATTTATACATAGCTTTAGTTAATTAAATATCCTCTTTTTTAAATTTAATTTATTCTAAATTATTTCCATTTTTCTATGTTAGGCAGCTTAGTGCAGATCGCATCAAAAAAAATATTTTGACTCTTTAAGTACTCTTTATATTCATATATTTTTCTATTGTGCCCCTGTAATTCCGGCGATACGAGGCAAAATTTAAAGCCATGATCTTTTAGAATCTTATAATTTTTGGATGTTATAGGGATTTTTGTAAAACAGTCCACCCATATCCAATCTAATTTATCCCTCATGTTTAATATAGTATCAATTCCCTCAAATTCCGAAAATCTAAGTGCTATATTTCTCTCACCACCCTCTGATAATGAATATATCATTGGGAATGAGCTGTCCAAGAAAAAATATTTTTTTACATTGTATTTTTTAATAAGTTCTAAAACTTTATGTTCTATTCTTTCACTTTTTATGTTGAGTATAATTATGTTGTGATTGAAATAACTGAGATAATCCTCAAAATCTTCTCCATCTTGAAATGGCTCATGCTGCAAAATAAGCCTGTCCCCATAATCTCTTAAATCAATTTCTACCCCATATTCATTTGGAATTTTTTTCAATTCTTTTGATGTATTAATTCGATGTGCAATATAGTTCATTTAAAGATCTCTTTTTAGCTTAAAACTGTAGACGAATGTTCGTATTATAAGTTTCCATATACTTATCAATCCTTTATTCCAACTTGATTCTCCATGGATTCTCTCAGGAAAAATCACATCAAACCTGACAATCTCTAATTCTTTTTTACGAGCCATATATAAAAAGTATAAATCAAGTGAAAAATCTGTTGGGCATTTTGCTTTTATGACTTCATAAAAATCTCTATGAAAAATATTTGGTTGAGCATTTATGTCTCGGAGCTTCTGTTTCATATATATTGATTCAAAAAAACTCATTCCTGAAGTGAAAAATTGATCAAAACAAGGTCTCCCCTTTCTGCTCCCTTTGACGAAGCAATTATGAGGATTTGGATGATTTTCAATTATTTCAAGAGCCCTGATCAGATCCGCAGGATCTGTCTGCATATCTGCATGTGTATAACCTAAAAATTCCCCCTTAGCAGCACTTAAGCCAGAAGTTATTCCATTTCCATATCCATTATTTTTTCTGATAGAAATGACTCTTACAAAATTATATTTAGGGACTAAATGGTCTAATACTGCCTGAGTATCATCTGTCGAACCATTATCAACAAGAAAAACCTCTATATCGTTTCGGTTAATCACGAATGAAAATTTTTCTAAAATCAAAGGTATATTTTTTGATTCATTGAAGCAAGGTACGATTATTGATAATTTCATTTACTTAGGTGCCATTGAGAATATTATCTGATTAATTATTCTACCTCTTTTTTAACTAACAATTTTTCTTCTAATTTAGGGGGCAAATTTATATCTCTGTATACTGAATAATTTTCTTCTACTTTTTTTAATATTTCTTTGTCTCTAAAATGAGTTAAATCACTGTCTAAAAAAAATAAGTCATATACCCTACTTTCAATAGCATTTTTTAATCTTGACATATCATAGTTAGGAATATTGTTAAAATGGCCCACCGTTTCTTTCGCTGTGATAATTTTTAAGCCGGCTGCTTTTGCTAGTGTATATGTGTCACCATCCACAAAAGTATTTTTATTTTTAAATTGTCTTGATAAAAAATCTATACTCTTTTTATCGTTTTCAATTTTCATTACTATAGAATTTGAACGATTATAGATTTTGTAAGAGTTCACAGAAATACCAACTGCTAAAACAGCAATAACTGAATAATTGAAAAGACTTTTATTGTATAATTTCCTAAATATTTCATCGAATCCATTGATAACAAATGGAGCGAAAACAATCAGTCCAACCTCAACATTACCATTATTTCCACCTAGTTTTGAAGTAGATATTAATGCAAAGATAAGCCAAAAAAATGCAAAGATAAGATACTTCGATTCTAGTGTATGCAAAGAAAATTCTCTATGCCTCTTGACCAAAAAATATATCAAAAATATACAAAAAAATATATTACGTATAATACTTGTACTGAAAAATAATAAAATAGTTTTAAAATCAAGCATAGCGTGTTTTTGCATGGACTCAACAGTAAAGTAATACGCATTATCAATCGAAAATATTAATGCGAGTGCTATCAAGCCAGCAAAAGAATAAGATAAAATTAAAATTATCTTTTCCCTTAGGCTAAATAACCTATTGAAGAAAATTAATGTAAAGACTAGAAAGTAAATAATAAAAAAAGTTTGTTTAAAAAATACGGCTGCAAATAACATTAATCCAACTAAAACTAGGGTTTTTAAATTGGGTTTTATTTCGCTTTCTAATAAAAATAATGATGACAGCCCAATAACGAGCAAAACAGTATCAGGCTTAAATTCAATGACATAACTCATGTAAACTCTAAATTGAGTTGCAAACAAAACACTAAGAAAGATAAATACTATTGACTTTGATAAATATGGATATATTTTTAACGTAAGTTTATTGAGTTGTATAAAATAAACTAACCCAATTGTTACTGCTGTGACAAGCATCAACAACTCATTTGTATAAATATTTACAATTCCAGATTTACTATATATAAATGATAAGAATGCAACTCCTGGAAAATATGGTGATGATGGAAAAAATAAATCTGTTTGGCCGTTTGCATAACTTGAGATACCCTCGAGCATCCTATGAGAAAATGCTATTTGTTCATTTAAATCCCAGCCTCCTCCTTTTATGAAAGATACTAAATATAAATTTATAAAATTAGCGAATGTTAAAATAATCGCAAAATTTTTTAAGACATTTTTCATATGACAAAAGTTTGAATTTATTGGATTTTTTGTTTAAATTTTTTTAGATTATTAAATAATTCACTAAGCAATTAATTTAAAATAAAAAATATTATTATCTTTATCGAGCCTTGTCCTTTTAACCATGATAATGATTTTATATTAGCTTAATTGAATTTTATATTTAAATATCTTTTCACAAGTATATAATTAATTGGAAAGAATCTATGCTAAATATTCATGCACTTCAAAAAAATTATAAAGTTTTCAACTTCAGGGGTATTTAATAGTCTTTTAAATATAGCTGTTGTCACGCTATTGATAAATTTTGGGTTTAATGCATACTTTTCATCAGCTACTGGTTTTTTTTCTGGATCAATATCTGGTTACTTTCTAAATTTTTTCTGGACGTTTGAAAACCAAAATAGCCTTGGTATCAAGTTAATAAAATACATTCTTCTGCAGTTATTCACTCTTTTGGTCGGAATATCCATTTTTAGTTTATTTTACTATTATCTCTCTATAACAGTTCTATTATCTCAGCTTACAGGTATTATATTCACTGCTGTGATAAACTTTACTGTAAGTAACTATTTTATTTTCTCTAAAAAATGAAAAAACTTGAACTGATAAAAAATGGCAATTTAATTATAAAAAATTGCAAAAAACCTCGCCTCAAAAAAGGGCATTCCTTAATCAAAATTGGCCACGTAGGCGCATGCTCTTCAGATATTGCAAGGGGTTTTAGTAATGGTGCTTATTTTTATCCTTTGGTGATGGGTCATGAAGCAATGGGTTATGTTGAAAAAACAGATTCTCCAGCATTGAAACCCGGTGATAAGGTAGTTATTTTTCCATTATTACCATGCTTTAATTGCATAAGTTGCAAAACAAAAAATTATCAAACGTGTAATGATTATAGCTACTATGGCTCAAGAAGAGATGGGGCATATCAAGAATACCTATTGGTAAAAAATTGGAATCTACTTAAACTACCAAGAACTATTTATGACGCAGATGCTGCTTTAATCGAACCAATGGCGGTTATGGTTCATGTCAAAAACATAATAAAAAAAATTTATGAAAACGAAAGAAAATTCAACAACGCTAATGGAGCTATTATAGGGGGAGGATTTTTATCTTTACTACTTTCAGATATATTGACCAATATCGGTGTCAAACCCCCTGATGTATTTGATAGAAATGACTATAAAATCAAATTTGGCAAACTTCATAGTATCAACTCAAAAAAAAGTGATCTTATCAAAAAAAACACATATCACTCGAGATATGATTGGGTCGTAGAAGCTTCAGGCGCTCCCATATCATTTAAAAATTCAATAGACCTAGTAAAACCTCATGGCCATGTTCTATGGATGAGTAATGTTTCAGGTGATGTAGATATTCCTGCGAAATCAATATCGATGATCCTAAGGAAAGAAATTACTATTCTAGGATCATGGAATTCTAGTTACTCTCCAAATGGAAAAAGTGACTGGAAGGAAACAATATCTCTAATTAAATCTGGAATTTCGCCATCAAAATTTGTTACTGATTTTGTGACCATTGAAGAACTCGCAGGTACCTTAAAAAAATTCTCTCTTCACAAAAAAAGAGAACGAAACTTTAATTCCATTAAAGCAATGCTTAAATTTTAATTTTAAAAAACTAGAATTATGGAAATAAAAAATATCAAAAAAGTTGATTTTTATCTTAGCGGTATTTTTCTTCTATTTTTGATGTTATTTCAAGTAAAATTTTTGAATTTTAATTTGGGGGTTTTAACTTCTTATGTCAATAATTTCAATGCTCTTAATGAACTTGCATTTTGGACGCAGTTTAACAATCCATTATTTTTAGAGACGCCATTAGGTAACCCTCTAAAGTACAATATCATTTCTAATTTAATTTATTTGCTTTCTTTGTTTTGTTCAAAAAAATTTATTTTTACATTTATACCAGTATTGTTCAGTGTTTTTTCATTTTATTTTTCAATTAAAATTTATAAACTTTACGACCTAAATATATATTGGTCTGGACTACTATCATTTCTTGGTATAACTAGCATGTCATCTCTACCAATAGCATCTTCATTATTATCAATACTCAAATTAGATTGGAGCTATACAAAAGATACGAATCATTATTTTGATTTATTAACTTCTTTCTCATCTTCTTTTGTATTACTTGTTTTTCTCTATTTAATTTATATTACTCTCAGAGAACAAAAATCATTAACGAAAATATATCCTCTCATCCCGTCTCTCTGGTGCTTCTCAGTATTCATTCACCCTTCAATATTCATTTTTGGTTACACATTCATACTGATTCTAAATACTATTAAAGAATATCGGATTCATGGAAAAAAAGACTACCAGTTAAATCTTTATAATTTTTGTTGCATAAATTTTTTACCTTTAATAATAGCTGTGCCCTATTTTCTGATGAATCTAAATTTTTTTAATACCAGCTCAGAAGAAATTTCTTTCAGTTTTAATTATTTGATGTTTTTAAAAAACATCTCTTTATACTTTATTTTACCCTTTGGGCTAATGCTAATCTCTTCGTCAGTATATAAATTAGATCCATTTGAGATATTAGTTAAATTTTGGCCAATATTGTTAATAGCATTTCTGGAATTAACTCTAAGAGTGGCTAGCGGTCTAGATTTTTTCTCGCTAGATAGCTCGAGAATTCTAGACAGAGTATCTATGTATTTTCTTCATTTCTTTTATTATGCCCCCTTCTTATCTATTATCGGTAAAGATTTTACTTATCTCCCGGATCTTCAAAAAGAAGAAGTTTCTCTGAGCGACCGAATACGTCCAATATTTTCTTTTTTTTATAATAGTCTGTCTATACCCTTATCATTATTTTTAATTGGATTAGTTTCAATAAACTCATTTAATTCATTTAAAAGTGATCACTATAACAAAATTGACAATCATGCTAGTAATATTATCGCTACAGTAAATCTTCTTAATGCACCTATAGATAATATAGCTTTTGTTACTATAGATGATAACCTAGTATATTCTTTTCTTTCACAGTCCGTCTTACCTTTCAACTCATTTTTCCCTTCTAAACAAGATGATATTAAAAATATAAAGCAAGAAACTATATCAAACATTATTTTTGATAATGCCCAAAAAAACACAAAATATAATTTATCGGAATTAAATATCTATAATTCCTTCGATAGTGAAATTCTTAATTCTACAGAGAGGCAAAGAAAATTATTAAGTTGGTTAAATATGACATATCATAATTCATCAAATAAGAACGGAAGCGACTTGGGCAATATTAGTGAACATTTCTTTGAAAAAAATTACTTAATTACAAAAAAACCTATAAAAAGTATCGAAAATAAAGAATTTATCATTAAAGAAAGTATAAATGGATATTTAATTTACACCAAATGATTACAACAAAATTACACTTAGACAATAGTATAACTATTGAAGAGACTGATCTTCCCGAAATTTCTAAATCAGAAATTTTAATTAAAGTTCTATCATGTGCTATTTGTGGCTCTGATCTAAAAATTACTAAATTTGGAAATAAGAGAATTACTGAATCTAGAACAATTGGCCATGAAATATCTGGTGAAATAACAGAAATTGGTAGTGATGTTAATAATTATAAAATTGGTGATTTAGTATCAGTCGGGGCTGATTTGCCGTGTTTAGCCTGTGAAATATGCGAGGTGGGAGCTGTTAATTTGTGTAAAACAAATTATGCTCTTGGATATCAATTTGATGGAGGTCTTACGCAGTATATGATTTTAAATGAGCATGTCATAAATGGTGGGCCAATTGCAAAATATAATAATATTTCATCTGATATTGCATGTTTAGCTGAGCCATTGGCTTGCGCAATCAATGGAGTTGATAAAGCTTTAAGATGTTTTAGTGTTGGTTCGCCACAAAATACACTAATTTTTGGAGGTGGGCCAATGGGTATTCTTATCGCAGAATACTTATTATCAAAAAAGATTAACGATATAACCTTCATTGAAATGAATGATTTGAGGATAAGGTTTATCGAAAATAATACATTGTTTAATGTAAGAAAAAATGTCGATTTGGATATAAAATATGATTTGATTTTCACTGCATGTCCGGCAATTGAAACTCATAAATCTGCATTGAATTCAATTAATACATCAGGTGTTATAAATTTTTTTGGAGGGTTACCCCCTGAGTCAGGCACGATTCAATTAAACTCAAATGATATTCACTACAATGAAAGTGTTCTAATTGGTACTCATGGGTCTACACCTCCGCAACATGCTGAGGCATTAAAGCTTCTTGAAAGTGGTAAAATAAAAATAGATTATCTAATTACACATAAATTTAATTTAAGTAATATTAAAAAAGCATTAGATACAGCGAGATCAGGTCAAGGGCAGAAAATTGTGGTTAACCCAAATGAATAGTGAATTTAAAAATAATGTAAAAATATCTGCATCACTAATGTGCATAGATTGGTTAAATGCAGAAAAAGAAATCAATATTCTTTTTAAACAAAAAATTGATCTTTTGCATATAGATGTAATAGATGGAAGATATGCTCCGGATTACACCATGGGCACAAGTATAATAAACTGTTTTAGAGAATCCTTTAATAGGCCTTTTGACTATCATTTAATGGTCGAAGAACCTAGTAGGATATTTGATACTTTTGATATAAGAAAAGGAGACAGATTTTGTATACATCAAGAGTGTTGTAGAAATTTACATAGAGATCTCATAACATTAAGAAATATTGGAGCAAAAGTAGGGGTAGCACTTTCGCCTGCAACACCTATAAATGTCCTAGATTATATTTTAGAAGATATTGACTATGTTATCATCATGACCGTTAATCCTGGTTTCAAAGGTGGGAATCTCGTTCCACAAGCAATACAAAAAATAAAAGATCTTAAAGAAATGATCAAAAAAAGAGGTTTGAAAACCGAAATAAGCGCTGATGGTAATGTAAGTCTTGCAAACATTCCGTCTATGGTCGCAAATGGGGCTGATATATTGGTTTCAGGTTCATCAGGAATGTTTATGAAAAATCAAAACTTAGAAGAATCAATCAAGTCTTTTAGAAAAGCAATTAAAGAGGGGTTAGATGCAAGAACATAACTTTCAATTAAGTATTAATACTGGTTTTCTAGTCAATAGATACACCAATCCTGATGAATGGGTTCCGCTCGTGTCGAATTTCATTGATATCAAAGATGTTCAATTTACAGCAGACTTAATTAATCCATCACTTCCCTTAGAATTAATAGACAAAAAAATTAAAGAAACTAATAATGAAATGAGTGCCAATAATATAAGAGTTACTAGCACTTTTACTGGGGCTTTTACAAGATTAAACAATCTCACTCACCCTGACACAGAATACAGAAAATACTATGAAAATTGGTTTAAGATATTCGCAGATATAACAGTTGGACTAGGTTCAAAATACATGGGCAGTCATTTTGCAATATTAACTCAAAAAGATATGGAAAATGACGATAGAAAGATTTATCTAAGAGAGCAAGCTATAAAATCTTGGCATAATATAGCTCTGTATGCAAAGGACAAAGGGATAGAAGAAATTTATTGGGAACCGATGTCAATATCAAGAGAATTTGGAGAAACTGTTGAAGAAGCTATCAAGTTAAATAATGAATTAAATAATAATTCACCAATACCTTTTTCAATGTGTTTAGATGTAGACCATGGTGACCTAGAGAGTCCAGATCCATTAGATACAGATCCTTATTCTTGGATCGAAAGATGTAATAGTGGATTTAATATGATTCATTTAAAACAGAGTTCATCAAACAAGGGTGGTCACTGGCCCTTTACCGCAGAAAATAATAAAGAAGGAAAAATCGAACCAAAAAAAATAATTGAATCAATTAAAAAAAGTCATCCTAGAAATATACAAATGGTGCTTGAATTATCATTCAAAGAAAGACAGCCATCAGATAGGCTTGCAGCAGAACATGTGAAAGAATCTGTAGCCTATTGGAAAAATTATATTTAAATCAAATTGAATATCATAATCCCAATGGCCGGCCATTCTCGCCGTTTCAAAAAGGCTGGTCATACAAAGCCAAAATTCATGCTTAAATGTGGTGCTAAGCTTATGATAGAACATGTTTTTGACATGTTCTCTGAATTTGATGAATATCACCTTATACTGAGCAATTCATTTGAAAAAAATAATGATATAACCACATTTCTTAAAAATTTATCACCTAGAGTTAAACTATATTTTATTGACCCTCATGAAGATGGCCCTACATCATCAATCATGAGTGCTAACTTAAATATTAATAAATCTTCGCCTGTAATAGTTTCGTATTGTGACTTTACTGTCGAATGGGATTACGAGTTATTCAAGCGACAGGTAATCTCATATGATTGTTGCGCCCCATATTTTGTTGGATTTCATGCTGCGTCTTTAGGTGAAACAAAATATGCATATATGAAAGAGAGCGACAACCTAATGATAGAATTAAGAGAGAAGGATTCATATACAAGTGATAGACTCAATGAACCTGCTTCTACAGGCATATATTATTTTAAATCGTTTGATTTTCTTCAAGAACTTGCTCATGAAGTAATTACAGGTGAAGAAATACTTCCCAATGGAGAAAGCTATGTAAGCCTATTAATGAATCCAGCTGTTAGAAAAGGTTATAAAGTTCTGTTATTTAAAGTAAGTAAGTTTATCTGCCTAGGAACACCTGAAGATTTTGATCAATTTAATTATTGGTATAAATATTTTTTCGATGATCGTTTAAATAACAGCGAAATATTCTCAGATTTTTCGATGATCCCCATGGCTGGTGAAGGGTCACGCTTTAAAAAAATTGGCTACAGAACAATTAAACCAATTATTCAAATTGGCAAAGATTCGCTTATTGAGAAATGCTTATCATCTCTTCCTAAGGCAAATAATGAAATATTTTTACTGAGAGATGAAGTTTATAACAACAAAAAAATTATTGAAAAAATATCAAATATAAATAAACACTCAAACAAAGTTTTTATTTCTGTTAATAAGGCTACTGAAGGTCAAGCTTGCACATGCTTATTAGCAAATGATCGAATTAATGATGACTCATCTTTGATGATAAGTAGTTGTGATTATGAAATAAATTATGAAATGAGCAGTTTAGATAAATTAAGAAAAGAGCATGATCCAGATGTAATAATTTTTACATTTAAATTGGGGTCACAACCCGTTGGGTCATATGAGAATTTTGGTTACTGCAGACAAGAATCTGGTTTAGTTAAACAAATTGTCGAAAAAAAATGTATCTCTGATGAGCCGATGAATGATCATATGATAACTGGAAGCTTCTGGTATAAAAAATCCAAGGACTTTAAAGAAGCCGCTAAATATTTAATTAAAAATAACGTAAGAATTAATAATGAATTCTATGTTGGTACAAGTATAAATTATCTAATAGAAAAAAAATTAAAAGTCTGTATTTTTGAGGTAGACCAATGGATTTCTTTTGGTGATCCAGTTGAATTAGAGTTATATTATTTCTGGGAGGATTATTTTAATCAAGATTATCTACTTTAATATTTTTGAGATTGAAATTATTCTTAATTTTTGTAGTTGTTTGAGATTCTCGACTATTAGACTCTTACGTGTTAATTAACACGTTAATTGTCAAGTATATAATTTAACGCAGATAGATTATCTTGGCGCCCATCAAGTTTTTGCCTTGAGTACTCACACGAAAATTTAAAAAATTCAATCTCACCAGGAAAAAACTCCTCAAAATCATCCTCCATCATGTAACTTTTAGCGCCGTCAACAGCTATATAAGTTGAAGCGCCCACCTCTTTTAATAAGCCGAGAATTTTTTCTGAGCGCATACCTTCTGATAATACTTCTGAAGCCCTTTGAGTATTTGTTGTTATCCCGAGATAAATTGACATTAGTTTGATTATATTTTCATTCACAATAGAAAGAGGCAAACTTTGGTCCGCTATAATATCTAATATTTTTTCGAATATATCAAAATTAGCTGATTTTTTAAAATTCTGACTAAGTAAGTTTTTGAGTTTATTTATTCTTAAGGAATTTTGATCAATAAAGATATTATTAAAATTTTGCTTGCTAGAAGAAGCTCGTATTGGTAGCGTCCACAGATAAATAGATCTGTCACTCAGCAACAAGTTATTGCGATTATGCCAAGTGTTTTTTGAATACTCGACGTCATCTAAAAATATAAATAAATCTGATGTTTCGATTAATTTAAAATATCCCATCCAAGGGATAAAGTTAGGTTGCATGATTGCTACGCGCATTTTTTGCTCAGTATCTAGATTAAGTGATTATCAAACATTCAATTAATTAATAACATATCTCTATAAATCAAGAAATTGTAATTTTACTGGGTGATTTTTATTAACTTTACAATTTAGCTTTTTCCCAATAACTTTGTCTAAATTTGACGGGTGAAGCCCTAAGCCTGGCCTGATACATTTAACATCATCTGACGTAACTATATGATCTTTTTCTAAATTAGAAGAAAAAAATAATGACCTTCTATATTTTCTATTGCTCGAATCAAGATTATGCTCAGTATAGTCTTCTATTTCACAAGCTTCCTCCAAATCTCTGATCTTATTAACCATACTTAAAAACTCATTTGGCTCCAATGAAAAATGGCTATCTATTCCTCCACTATCTCGGGAATCTATAAAGTGTTTCTCCACAAATTTTGCACCGAGCGCTACCGAACCTAAGACTACAGTATCGTCAATTGAGTGATCAGAAATACCTATGGTATCGGCTAGCCTTGATAAATATCGAAGACCTTTCAAGTTATAACTTCCAGGTTGTGCAGGATATTCAGAAACGCATTGCAATAAAGTTAAATTCTTCTGGGATTTTCGGACAATTTGCACTGCATCTTCAACTTCTATTTTTGATGCCATGCCAGTTGAAATAATAATCTCGTGAAATCTATCAGTACAATGCTCAATAAGCTTACTGTCAATTATTTCAGGAGACGCTATTTTAACTCTCGAAGAATTATATTGACTTATAAAATCAGCAGACTGCTCGTCAAATACAGACGCAAAGATCTCTAGATCTAGATCCTTTCCAAGTAAAAAGAGATCATCATACCATTCCCAAGGCAAATAAGTCATCGAATAGAGCTCAAAAAGCGACTTTCCTGCCCAAGGCCCATCATTTACTTGAAACCAATCATGATCGCTATCAGCTGTTATAGTTTCTGGTCTAAAGCATTGAACTTTGACCATTGATGCACCGCTATCCTTAGCCATTTTTACTAAATCAAGGAGTCGGTTTTTAGAGCCATTATGATTGCCCGAGATTTCCGCCACAATTTCTACTTTATCAATCATAATTTCTGTCATTAAACTTTACTCAATACCAATATTTGATAGCTATGATAATTCTTTTATCGAGTTCTTAATTCTAGCTAAAATCTTATGAGCATATCTCCTTGATAGTTTCAACTTTGATACTTGGAGTTTCAGAATTTACTTTTCTTTTGAGTTGCTCCCCAAAAGTAAAGCTCATTATAAAAAGGTGATCAACAGGCTCATTTATTAGATCATTATAATTTTCTATAGGAATATCCAACCCATCAATAAATCCGCCATGCCAATGCTCAATATCATCAAATATTCGAAAATCATCGAAATCTTTCATAAAAGCCATGTAAGGGATTGCTCTCAGTGGCATATAGAATCCGATTGACTTTCCCTTAGATTTTAAGGCTTGAATTTTTGCCTCTAGTTTCTGAGCATTATTCAACGATTTTTGAAAAAATTGCTCTCCATTTGTCTCATTTGGTTTTGAAAAACCAAGACTGTTTTTCTGTTTGGTAGCTATTGCATAGAGAGACCCACCAAATCCAGATGTGACAATATCACCAACATACAATCCAGCTTCCTCTATGACATTGAATAATGAACAAACATCAAAGCTATTCACATGCTGATGCTGAGCGATGGAAATATCTCCTGCCTTTATAGTTTTGGTACAATCTGGAACATTAATTATAATTGATCCGTTATTCGACAAAAACTCTTTTTGCTTTAACAAAAAATCCACTGGATTAGGTACATGCTCGAAAACATCAACATGAAAAATGAGATCAAACTTATCCTTAATGGATTCTGATGGAAAAAAATCTTTCACAACTTTTATATTTTTATCTAATCCAGCTCTCTCCGCAACTGGACTAGGATCGACACCTAAAACATCATACCCAAGAGACGAAAGTTCACTCAATAACATGCATCCGCCACATCCAATTTCCAATATATTTTGGACAGTGTTTAACTTTAAAAAATTTATTAGAAAGTTTGAGAAATCACTTCCATAACTTTCAGCAAGCGTATGCCCCTCTAACAAAAATCCTATATTTGAATCTTCAGCATACATTTTTTCAAGTGTTGGCCAAAGGTCATTAGTTTGTAAGCTTTGAATTAGATCCAGTTCTGGAATATATTCGAACGTATAATTCATTCGGGATGGTAACTCATCATGGACTATGTTAGCGCTACTACGGATTCTCCAGTAAAAAGGCATTTCACCCAGAGAAAACGTATTTGCAGTTCCTGTATTCACTTTCATTCAAAACTCTCCAATTAGCAGAGGATAAGCTCTCTCTAATATATCATTGAGAAAAAATACACCTTTTTCAGGTTCTTGACCAATAACTGTAAAATTTTTGGGCATTAAATTTTCAACTTCATCTCTCGAAGTTCTTTGGATATCAACATTTTTATTACTAAGCACAGGAAAACCAGACGCTTTTTCTCCAGAGAAACTGAATAGTACATCGCTTTCATTTCCTATAATTCCCATTCTTAATAGTTCAGTGATAGCCAACCCCTCAATATTTTCAACATCTTCTATTTCCTCTGCTGAAAAATGTAATTCTACGCAGACTGGAAAAGAAACCCCATACTCTGAATCTTTTTTTCTAATCGCATCTTTACAGTAAGCCCCATAATTGGTGACTCTAAAAGTTTTGAACCCCGGATCAAAGCAATAAAAGTAGTAAAGCTCGCCAAAGTTTTCATTATCTTTTAACAAAAAGTATACTGTATATTGAATCCTTGCTGGATCCATTTTACTTGTAGCTTTATTGTGCTGGATATCAAATAACTTATTTAATGGATAAGTAGGTGTAGTCCAAAAGATCCTGCTAACTGCTTCAATGTTTTCCTCTCTGCCTTTACTACATATAGAGACAGAGTCAACAAATCCGTCATTTTTTTTAAGCGATTGTATTTCACTTTCCAAATATATTCCCACTCCACGACTCTCCAGAATAGTCTTAATTTTTTCTATGACATTTTTGATACCAAATCTTTTTGGATATAAACCTACTTGCGAACTTTTATATTTTTCAGGAAGTAATAATTGATTGGGAAAGGATAGCCTATCACGAATATTTTTTGAGCTTGCTAAATCCGACATTGTTTCATGTGAAAAAAACTTTAAGCGATCCATCAAGACTAGCTTACTAACATATGGGCTTAGCTCAGAAGACGACATACCCCACAACTTTTGAAGGATTGGGTCTATTACTTTATCAGCAATAGTTTTTCCGAACCTATCTGTGAAAAATTCTTGAGCAGTTTGCACTTGATTTGCTAACGGAGCTTCGAAGTTAAATGAGTTAAACAGATCAAAAATAGATTCTTGACGCAAATCATCATTAAAACTTCTTATATCAATATATGGTGATTTCATATCTAGGACTCCATTGTAGAAAACACCAGCAATGTCTTTCCTGTTACCTTCCAAGAGATGCCATTCTTCATCCTTCATGCAATTAAATATATATCTATCTATATTTTTTTGTTGAGTGCTATAAATAATATGCATACCATGATCAACAACACCAAATGATTTATGATTTATGCTATTAAAAAGACCGCCTAGATTTTGTCCTCGCTCCACAATTTTAATATCTTTGTCTTTGATATGCTCAGATAAGACTAAAGCAGAAAAAAGACCTGGAAGACCACCTCCAACAATTACTATTGATTGTTTATCCAAGAACAACCTCCATAATTTGGTCTACAACACGACGAAGCCCATCACCATCAACTTGCTCCATGGCGTTCTCTCTAATGCTCAAGATTTTCTGCCTTGCAGTGATAAATTTTTCAAATTTCATAACAAAAATTTTATCATTTATCTCATCGATATGCCCGATGTAATTACATAACCCAGCTCGATCAAGTTTCTCCAAAATACTTATCTGATAATCTTCTGTGGTAATTTGACAAGAAGGAATTCCTAAGCACATATACTCCCAAGTTGTCATTCCAATACTGGATACAGCGAGGCAACATTTCAACACCTCATCAGGCATATTATCAATATCTCTCAAATAACTAAATCTTTCCTCAAAATCCATTGAAAGACTTTTCAACTCATTGCCCTCATTGAAGTTGCCACTAAAAATAGCTTTCACGGAAATATACTTAAAATGCTCTAGAATTAGTCGAGAGAACCTAATTGTATGTCCAATTACATCATTTGTTCCAAAAAAAACTAATACCGGTTTACTTAAATCTAAATCCAATTCAAAATCTATTTTGTCTCTTTTCTTGTTAAAGCTAGGGTCTAATAGAACATACTCATTCCCACAGAGTTTTATACAATCATCCTCCAAAAGACCATCATATTTTGATTGTGCGTCAAAACCCTGATCCAAGAGCAAATCACAATAATGTGGTCTATTTCCTAAATCATCGATGACCATCAGCTTTCTGGATAATTTAGAGATTTCTTTTTCCCATCGATGGTCTAATAAATAATGATCAACTATTATCAGATCAATTTTACTGTTTACCTTATTTAAAATTTTAGAGGTTTCACTTAAATCGAGTTCCCACATATATTTTTCGGTTGCACCTCTAGTGGATGGAACAAAACCTTCTTTATTATGGTTGTGATCAATTAAGTTAACCTTAAAGTTATTGTCACATATCTTATGCCCAAGATTACCCTCATAGTCCCAACATATAAACTCTATATTTACAGCAAAAGCTTTCAATTGATTTGCCAAACGCAAACACCGCACCACATGACCTCCACCAATCTTTGTGGATGAGTCAACTCTGAAAAATATGTTCATGATGATTTCTCATAACGATTTTGCTCACTCCCATTCAATAGTGGATGGTGGTTTACCTGAAATATCATAGGTTACTCGGGATATGCCTTCCACTTCATTGATAATTCTCAGAGAAACCTTTTCTAAAAAATCATATGGCAATCTAGCCCACCTGGCTGTCATAAAATCCACTGTTTCAACCGCTCTCAACGCAACGACATAATCATATCGTCGCCCATCACCCATTACTCCGACAGATTTTACCGGCAAAAATACCACAAAGGCCTGACTGGTAGAATCATATAAATCATTTTCTACCAATTCTTTTATGAATATATCATCAGCAATTTGAAGTAATTCAACATATTCTGGAAGCACTTCACCCAAGACACGTACTCCCAATCCGGGACCGGGAAATGGATGTCTGTATACCATTTTTTTAGGTAATCCAAGTTCTACTCCAATTTTACGAACCTCATCCTTAAAGAGCTCTCTTAATGGTTCGATGAGTTTCATACGCATATTTTCAGGTAAGCCACCAACATTATGATGCGATTTAATTACGTGCGCCTTGCCGGTTGAAGCACCAGCTGACTCTATAACATCAGGATAAATTGTTCCTTGTGCAAGATATTCTATTTGATTGAGTTTCTTTGCCTCTTCATCAAATACCTCAACGAATAATCTTCCAATTACTTTTCTTTTTTCTTCCGGATCAGTAATTCCCTTAAGAGCATCAAAAAACCGTTTTGCAGCATTCACCCTAATTACATTGACACCAAGATTTTCTTTGAATGCTTGCATTACCTGGTCCCCCTCTTCATAACGAAGAAGCCCATGATCAACAAAGACGCAAGTCAATTGTTTGCCAATAGCTTTATGCAGGATCGCTGCAACTACGGAAGAATCAACACCGCCAGATAGGCCCAACAACACTTCACCGTCACCAACCTCTTCTTGCACCTGCTTTATCGCATCATTGGCAATATTTGATGGTGTCCACTCATGAAGACAGCCACAAATTTCATGAACAAATCGATCTATAATTTCCTTCCCTTTGAGGGTATGCGTCACTTCAGGATGAAACTGAAGACCGAAGTACCGTCGATCTATATCTTCCATTACTGCGAAAGGAGAGTTCTTACTGCTCGCAGCTGCAATAAAGCCTGGAGGGATGGATTCAACTCGATCACCATGACTCATCCACACTTTCAGTATTCCTGTATCATCATCACTCAAATCTTTTAGTAAGATTGATTCTGATGGGTTTACTTCTGCGTATCCATACTCTCTCTCAGTAGAGGCCTCAACCAATCCACCCAGTTGTTTTGCCATAGTTTGCATGCCATAACATATACCGAGTATTGGCACAGAAAGCTCGAACAAAAAATCTGCCGCAACAGGTGGATCTTCAAGGTTTACCGACTCTGGGCCACCGGATAATACTATTCCCGATGGTTTAAAATCTCTAAGGATTTTTTCGTCTTGATCCCATGGGTGTATCTCGCAATAGACCCCACTTTCTCTTACCCTTCTTGCAATTAGTTGGGTGTATTGACTTCCAAAATCAATTATAAGAATTTGATTTATGTGTATATCCATAAGATATCT
>MDSW01084856.1_pt1 | contig 20690 bp, 22 predicted proteins | sample 811171 | NCBI WGS metagenome assembly MDSW01 (sample SAMN05326641, study PRJNA326480) | marine metagenome | isolation source: seawater | place: Atlantic Ocean: North West | collected 2012 | reverse complement strand
TGACCTTAGGTTATAACCAACATTCACAAATAAAAATCTTGGATCAATCTCAGGGAATTGCTTTTCATATTCTTTTGCATTAAACATATCTCTAGTCCAGCCATGAGATCTAAGTGAGTATATTTTATTTGCAAGATAATCGTTGTTTGTAACTATCATTCCACCCTCAACGGTTGTAATGTGATGTGAAAAATAAAAGCTGTATGTACCAATATCACCAAAGGTTCCTAAATATTTATTTTTCTTTTTTACGCCGAGTGATTCACATGTATCTTCAATAAGCCATATCTTTTTTTTATTACAAATATCTCTAACTTCCTCAATGTAACCACCATTACCAAGGACATGTACCATACATATTGCCTTAGTTTTTTTTGATATAGCTTTTTTAATTGAGTTTACACTCATTTGAAGTGTATCTGGTTCACTATCAACAAAAACTGATTTAGCGCCTGTTTGCGAAATCGGCCATATTGATGTTGACCATGTTACTGCTGGAACGATAATTTCATCATTTGGTTTTAAAAAATCATTTCTTGATTTAAACTTTCGAAACTTATCATTATCTTGAATTGCAGAAAATGCAAGAAGGTTGGCAGAAGAACCAGAGTTAACATATATCGCGTGTTTAACACCTAGATGTTTTGAAAAAGCAGCTTCAAACTTTTTTGTAACCTTACCCATAGTCATATACCCTGAGTCAAAAACTTTGTTTAATGCTCGTTTTTCGGTAGCGCCTATAGTATTTTTATTAAGTGGTATTTTTATCATTTATCAAGATTCCTTTTTGAATTATTATATATTTAATAATACTCTATAAATAATATAAAAAAAATAATTAAAATAAATTTTTATAAATAAACAAATGAGATATGATATTCTGAATCAATGAAAGAAGATTTAAAAAAATATATTGATGGAATAGAGCATCTTCAATATGGTGAAAGACTGCCCTTTCACGCGTCACTTTTTGAAAATAAAGCAATGATTTCAAAAATTCTCTGGGATATTCATAGTCATAATGCAAAGAAATTTTACATAAATAATAATACTAAATACGATTCAACATTAGAGGAGTATGGATATATTACTGGCAAACTTGATAAGAAAAGCACAGACCTTCTTATGAATATATTTAGTAGCTGTGAGAAAGTAAAGTTTGATCCATTTGATTTTGATTCCGACTATGTCTATGAGCCAAGAAAAAATCTTCATGATGATATGGTTAGAATTAATAATTACTACAAGCCAAGTGAATTTTTTTTTGAAAATTTACCAAGTATATTAAATCCATTAAAACAAACGCTGGAACAAGAAAATCAGTTTTATTGGAGAGTTGCATCATCTAGAATTTTTGAAGTAAAGCCAGTTAGTAAAGCGCAAGGTTTTCATAAAGATGATCAAGCATTAGCAATAAAGAAATTATTTTTTTATCCAAAAGGAGCAAATAGGAAGATTGGCTCTACTATCTTAATTGATAAAAAAGGTAAGGAAACTATTATTGAACTTGAATCGGGATCTTGGCTATTATTTGAGAATAGTCTTTGCGAACATCAAGCTTTTAGCTCTGAGGAGTGTGTGGGAAGGCCTACAATTGAAATTGATTTAATGCCAGATTTTTCAACTAATACAAAAATAGAATATCATGGAATAAATGGATGGTACCCATGGATCCCAATGCAAGAAAGTTCAGTGGAAATTAAGGGAGAGTTAGATTACAAAAATGTATATGATAGAAATTTAAAAAGAATACTTGGTTTATGTGAGATTAATAAAACTGATACCTATAGATTCCCCTGTGAATTTAGCGATTACTATAAAGAAGGAAATAATGTCTTCGAAGAAATAAATGAAGTTAAGGAAAATAATATCAATATTAAGGAAGATATTAAAGAAGATATAAATAAATTAGTAGAGAAGAATGGATTAATTACCTTTTTAATTATATTTTTTAAAACCATACCTAATATTTTTTTAAAAAAAATCATTAAAAAATTTAAGTAACAATACAAAACAAAATAATATATAATATTTTTTAAAAATAATGAAAGAAAAAATCAAAGAATATTTGAGAACCGTCTCCAGTAATTTCAAAAATCTAGAAGTTGAAACTGACAGAATTGATGAAGCTGCAAAGATAATTATTAAAGCTTTAGAAAACAAAAATAAAGTTATTTTTTGTGGAAATGGAGGTTCTGCGGCTGATTCACAGCATCTTTCAGCAGAATTAATGGGAAGATATAAAATTGATAGAGAACCTCTTCCGGCAATGTCATTAACGGTCGACACATCAGCAATAACAGCTATAGGAAATGATTACGGTTTTGATGAAGTTTTTTCAAGACAGCTGAAAGGTATTGGAAATAAAGGCGATATTTTATATGCAACTTCAACCAGCGGAAAAAGCAAAAACGTAATTAAAGCTATAGAGGAAGCGAAAAAAATTGGAATTATTACAATTTCTGTAACAGGAAAAAATAGCACTACAATGACAGAAATGGCAGATCTAGCAATAAAAGTTCCAAGTGATCAAACTAATTATATTCAAGAAATGCATATCGCTGTTGGTCAATTAATATGTGGAATAGTCGAAGAATATTTTTTTAAAAAAAATTGATTCATCTATTCTCTAAATCCTCAGCTATTTTATCTAATGATTTTTCATATAATTTAGATTCGTAGGCCTTTTTAATATTTTCTCCATGTAAAACATTTTTAAAATCTTCTCCACGGAATAAACCTTCCAGCTCATTAGATATTGGTTCTGTTAAAAATATAAAAGTTATAAAATTTGCTATAAAAGAAAAGAAGTAGGATGGAAAAAGTGAAATTTTACTTACTGAAGGATTTTTTATTCTTTGAATATGTGAATTGAAGAAAAAAATCATTATTTTAAAAACTTCAAAACCTTTTTTATATTTAACTATAAAATAAAATCTATGCATAAAGTTAAATCCATGATTTACTCCGTAAAAGTATGAGAATCTTTCCTTTAAATATTCAAGAAAATTCAGCTTAAAACAATTTTTATTTACTAACTTATTGTTTGACAACTTTATTCCAAGTGACGTCCCATCTTGTACAATAGTTGCGTTATCATATTTTTTTTTCCAGATGATATGATTAAGATATATAGATATTGCTGATTTTTTACAAATATTTAACCCGTTCTTGGAAAAATAACTTTTATAAAAGAAATTATTTATATAATATCTTTCATAAAATCTATCTTTTCCGCCTGTGGTTTCTTTTGAAGAAATTGTTCGACTATCTGAGTGCATTAATTGTGGCATTAATATATCTCTTTGATACGGATCTTTTTTATTTTTACTTACGAAATATTGAATCATCTCGGAAGGACCGTCATGCCCAGTATGAAACTCAAGAAAACCATCTGTTGCTTGTAAATATCTTCTTGTATACACTCCCCACTGTTCTGGAAAATAGTAAGCATCTTGCGCAGATTTTCTAAATTTCATATTTTTTGAAAAATTAGACCCTCTTAAGAAAAACATATCATCTGGAACTGACCCAATGTATTGCTTTATGATGATATCCCAATTTTTACTTGAAAACCTACATCTATCAGAATTATTTATATAAAAATAAGTATTTTGATCTGATAATTCTTTGATCATAATATTATGACTTTTCATTGCATTTAAATATTCATAAGGTAATTTAACTACTCTAACTTCAATTGGGGTTTTTTCTATCACCTTAGAAATTGCTTGAAACTCGCTCTCATTATCTGGGACTGCTATATTGACCTCAAAGTTTTTAATATCATAGCTATTGATTTCAAGATCACTTAGATATTCTTCAAACCTTTCTGGATACTTAACAAGTAAGCCAATACTAATAAATTTACCTGAAAATATCTTTAATTCTTCTAATGGATTATCTTTAATGTGCTGTCGAAAATTGCTCATTAATTATTTTGATGTAAATCAATTTTCTCTCTTTTGCTACTTTTACCAATATAAAACTCCTCTCCTTCAGATATATAACAAGAAGAAAACCATGGTCTTGATCTACTTGAGTTATTTGGATACGAGCCATGAATACAGTTTCCATTTAAAATTACAATTGAATTTGCAGGAATTATGATATCGGTTTTCTTATTCTTAAATTCATCTGGAATTTCACACTCACTTCCTGGATTATTACCAACCTTTTCACGAAAACTAATATTATTCTCTGCTGGCAAAAGTCCTAATTTATGAGAGCCAGGATAACAATATATTGTTCCATTTTCTTTATCCGCATCTCTTAAAAACCAATTTAAAGTTATGTAAGCAGCATTTTTATTTTTCGGATAAAAATTATCTTGGTGGGGACGCCATGCTTGAGAAGAATAATCGGAATATGCTTCTTTGAAAATAAACTGACTACTTAAACCAATAGTTTTTGATCCATGAAATGTGTCAAGTAAACTAACCATCCTTTTATCTGTCATGATAGACCTTGCTAAAGTAGATGTTTCCTCTATTTCTGATAAGGTAATATCGGATTTTGGCCTCTCGTCTTGTTCAAGAAGTGATTCATATCTATCAGGATTAATGAGAGCTGCAAAGCTTTTGTTTGCATGTCTTCTGATACATTTATTGAAGAAGTGAGCCTCATCGTCAGAGAATATTTTTTCAAGAATTACATAACCATTTTTGTCATAAAAATCTTTATTATCGCTATGCATAATACTTCTCCGCATACTAATTAGAAAGTCTATTATAAAGGTCTTTCAAACCTCTTAAATACTTATATCTAAAATTTAAATACCAGAATAGCGAAAAAATAACTTTATTATTCGGCTCGATAATTCCTCCGCCACAAAAATTCAAGTATGAAAATTTTCTTAAAAAATTTTTTAAAAATATACTAAGTTTATTTACATTATAATTATATTTCTTCACAACTCCAGATGATTTATTAACAATATATATACTGCTATCATTATCATAAATTTGAAAATCCTCAGGGTTATAATTGGTAATAATATTCGCTTTTATTAACATTGCGCGACGAAAAGCCTCTCTCTGAATTCTCCATGACGTTAAAATATTCCATGCCTTTAATTGACCATGAATCCTTTCATAATTTTCGTCATCACCTTTTTCTTCAGGTTTATCTCCAGCGAAGCTAAGATCGTAAGCTGTCAAATCTCTATTAATTTGATGTGAATTAAAGTTATCGTGGCTCTCTAGGTAAAAAAATATGCACTGTTGAAATGCGTCATGTGAAAAACATGGACTTAAATCATCAATTATTTGAATTAACTTTACTGTTGTAAATGTTATATTTGACGGTGCAAAACAACATTCCCAAAAGTCAAAATATTTTCTTTCTTTATGAGAAGAACATCTTATTCTAAACATATCATCTTTGTAGAAATTTTTATAATTTCTTAATTTTCCATCCCAATCCTCTGTTTTATTTATCACTCTATCACCTGTACATGAAACAAAGTATGATTCTTTACTAATATGATCGAGCATTTTATTATTATTAATATGTCCTGAAAAATAATCACCCTCATAAGCTTCTAAATATTTTATTGAACAATTTCTTTTCTTAATTTGCTCTTCTAGGTATTGCTTAGTATCTATATCACCATTATTTATATTAATAATAAATTCAAAAGATTTCGGATCTGAAGCTTTTTTTTCATAAGAATCAAATACCTTTTCTAAATTTGATTTATTATTTGAATTAATAAGTATTGAAGCGATCATCTTCCTAGAAAGGGCTTTCACAACCAATAAAAGAAGCAACCGTATATCGATCATTCTTTGCGTAATTTGCAACTGGTGTTACACAATGAGGAAGTTTCATTTGATTATTAAGAAGTATGAGTCTATTATTTTTAGGCATAATTGAAATCATATCCTCCGATTCGGTACTTTCAGCCAACATTAAAATTCCGCCCCAATCCCATATCCAATTATCACATAAGTAATATAGTATACTAATATCTACTCTATCCACGTCACCACGTAAATCATCAACATGAATTCTGGAAAAATCGTTTTTTGAGTATTTGAGAATATATGTAGTATCTCTTTGTATTTTTTTTTGAAATAATTCGGAAATTGTTGTCAAAAAATATTGATTGAAATAATTTACCCACGATTTACTTTCTTCAAAGTTTTTTGCTCGCCAGCCTTGTAAATAATATTCTTCATCGTGATTGGGAAAATAAATTGAATTCATCTCAAAAGGTCCTCCTTTTTCATAATGACTTCTTACTTGATCCACTCTATCCCATTTATTAATGTCTTTGAATGTAGAAAGTAATTCCTTTGAGGTTTTGTCATTTAAAAAATTATCAATTATGCAGAAACCTCTGCTATTAAAGTTTTCTAAATTATCCAAGTTATTTCCTTCCATCTAAAATTAATTCTGTTTCACCATTTATCATAGCTTCATATATTTTATTTAAAACGAAATCTATTTCCATAGCATTTTCTCTTTCTGGCCAAGTCTTAATATTAGTAGGATATACATCTAAAATTTTTATGTTGGTTTCTTCCTTTTTTAAACTTTCAGAGAATCCCTTTAATCCCCATTTTGTTGCTGCATAAATTGTACGATTTTTTTTTGGCTCAATTCCTACCATAGAATTTATATTTATAATTTGATGCAGTGAGCTTATTAATTTATTTGTAATTTTAATGGGCGCAACTAAATTTACAAGTATCATTCTATCAATAAGCTTATATTCAAATTCTTTAAATGGTAAATTTGGACATATCATACCTGCATTATTGATTAAAAATTTCACATTTTTTTTTGATACATAATCACATAACTTATAAATTTCATCCTCTTTCTCTAAGTCTGCAATATAATAATCAGCACTAAAACCACTTTTTTTAATACTTTCCGATATTTCTTTTAGCTTTCCTCCATTTCTGCCATGAAGGATTATATGATGCCCTTTTTTTGCATAAAATAATGCTAAATGACTCCCTAATCCGTTACTTGATCCGGTGATTAATATATTATCTAAAGACATTGTATCTTTTATCAATAACTTCTTTATTATCTAAAAACCAATCAATAGTGTAATTTATACCAGTCTCTAAGTTTGTTTCTATATGAAAACCGTATTTCTCAGCTCTACTCATGTCAAAAACTCTTTTGGGATCGCCCGCTGGCTTTTCTGTAAGCCATTTTATCTTTTTATCAAATCTCTTTGCTATGATTTCAGCTATTTCCTTTATTTTTACTCCGGAACCGCTTCCTAAGTTTACTGGCTCAGTGACTTCATTTTTTACTAAATGCACCATTCCTTTTGCAACATCTTTACAGTAAATAAAATCTCTGATAGCTGAGCCGTCACCCCAGACTTCTAAGATATCATTATCGTATGCTTTTCTTATTAGAGAAGGTATAACCATAGCATTATTTGGATCAAAGTTGTCGTATGGGCCATAAACATTTGCAGGTCTTACAATTGAACATATACCTTTACCTAACTGTTTTTCATAAGCTTGACACTGAAGCTCACCCATACGTTTTGCCCATCCACCAAACCAATCGTTTTTAGATGGTTGCGTTTTCCAAACATCGTCTTCATAAAGAACTTCTGCTGGTTCATAAACCCCAACTGTGCTTGTATAAAGATACCAATTACAATTACTAATCATAGCAGCTTCCAACATATTGGTGTTAAATTGCATCATTGGGCCCATGATATCAGCAGGTCTTTCAATGCAAATCTGTGGAGAGCACTTTATTCCTACTAAATTAAAAACTATCTCAATACCACGACATATTTCTTTACAATTATTAAAATCTCTTAAATCTGAGTTTATAAACTCAATGTTTTTAGGCATATTAATTGGTTCGTTTAGATCTGCAACTCTTACATTTGCATCTTCTTCAATTAATAAGTTAACCAGCTCTCTTCCTATCATGCCTGAGCCACCTGTAACTAAAACTTTTTTATCTTTTAAGATCATTTTTTTGAATTGATGATTTGCAATACAGTTTCAACAATTTTATCAGGATTTGGTGGTAAGTTATCAACTTTTGGATCAAAGCCAGCAGTTCTATCTTCTAAACCTAATGAGTAAACTTTTTTATTTGATCTCAACATCATTTCACAAGCAATATTTTTTGCAACTCCATCAACATAATCATCATCAAGCACTAAGCCACCATATTTACTGTTATTTAAAGCGTCAAGCCATTCATCTTTAAATATAAAAGGCTTAATATAAAGTTGATGTATTATATTAATTTTATAACCCATTTCTTCAAGTTTTTTCCTTGCTAAAATTGAATCAAATCTAGTTACTGAAATTGGAAAAAAAGTAAAATCTGCTTTTTCTTGAATTACATCATCCATTTCCTCAGTATTATCATAACTTCTTCTGTGTTCAGAAATATAGTAAACTTCATCTTCTTTCATAAATTCATTATAACTTTGAATAAACTCATTAGGTGTCATCGGCGATAATATTTTAACTCCTGGCATTCTAAAATATAGTGAATGATGAGATGAGCCAGCAACAGGGCCAACACCCCCTTCCATTGCTATACTTCTTATAAAAATCGGACATGGTATTCCCCAAATCTCTTTACTTTTACATGCATAGTTTATAATTATCGGTGCGTTATACCATTGAAAGCCTTGGTACCTTACAACGTATATAGGCCTCACCCCTTTTAATCCTGCTCCAACTACAAAGCCGCCGTTTGCAACATCAGCTGTTGTTACTTCTACCATACCATCCTTTTCATATAGCTCTGGTAATGTTCCACCTACCCATCCAACCGCTGTTAAGCATTGGCCAAAGCACAAACTCTTCTCTTGAGTTAAATGACTATGGACGATTTTTTTTATAGTTTCCCTAACTGTGTCTGCCATTTTTCAATTATTTTTTTTTCTGTTTCTTTATCAATTAAATCTGCTTCATTACCAATTAATTTTTTTTCCTCGTCATATCTGTCAAAAAAATCACCGTCTGAACCAGCACCTGCATGCCAGTATTTTCTTGTGGTGTTTATATTTAACAATAAAGGTTTTTCAAATGGTTTTTTTAAATAATCTTTGATTTCTAATGGATCATCGGAAATATCATAACTTTCAACTCCAAACGCTGATGAAACATTATGCATTTCCCAAGACCTTCTAACTTTTTTTTCTGTTAAGATTGATAGATTATTATCCTCAACGATAAATAAGATTGGTAAGTTTTTTGTTGCAGCCCAGCCTATTGAACTTAGAACGTAATCCTCTTCTGCAGCAGAGTCTCCCACAATCGCAATTGTAGGTGTTTTTTTGCTAAAACATGCTCCAACTGCTATAGGTATTTGGTTGCCCATTAATCCGTCATGCCCATATATATTCCTTTCTTTACATTGAATAGATGCCGACCCACCCATTCCATTTGCACATCCGTTTTCGTCACCAATTAGTTCAAGTATCAATGAATCTATATCTCCACCAAATGCAAGATATGTTGAATGGCCTCTGTGCTGAATAAATATATCGGGGTTTATTTTTTGCTCTTCTAACACTGTTGCAATTGAACAAGATATAAATTCTTGCCCTGCTGAAAGATATGCAGGGTATTTTATATGCTTGTTTTGAATTGCATTGTATGCTTGATTCTCAAAGTGCCTACAAAGTGCTGCTTTTTTAAAAACCTCTAATCTATAATCTTTCAAATTAAGTCCTCTATCTCTCTTAAAGTATCATTCCAATTTTGAAACCTATATCCTCTATCATCTATATATATATTTGCATGCGGTTTTTCACATGTGATTTCTTGAATACAATCAAAAATTTCGTATTTTTTTAACCAATCTTTTACCAGTTCAATTCCAGTTTTTCCATTTACAAGAGGCCTATTAGGCTTTGCTTTTGCAGTGAATATAATAATTTTATACTTTTTAGATAGTTTCTTTATTGCATCAATGGAACCTGGAATGGGCTCACCATAACAGGTCCCGTCATTCCAACCTTTGTCAAAAGTATGTATTACGCCATCAAAATCAATAGCAATATTGTTTAGCTGATCTTCAAACCCAGGTGGAACAGTTAAGTTTGTCATAAAATTATCCAAGACTCTGTATAGTCATGATTAAAGTATCTTTATCTATTGTTTTAAAAGTGTTTACAAGTCTTTTAACAATATGACTTGCTACAACGTCACCTGGACTTGCAACTTTATTTGAATTACATAAAAGTCCACCTTTTAAAAAAATTATATTTTCATGATCTTCTTTGTTGATAAGACCCTTATAATCAGTAATATTTTCAATAACAATTTTGGAATTAGCGAAATTATATTCAACTTTTTTTCCTAGATCAGGTTCTTCAAACCAAACACAATCCTCTGACTTTGGTTTTTCAAATGATGCACCCTCATATGGTTTTGCTGTTCTTCCATACTTATCTTCTAATCTAACGATATCATGCTTATCAACTGGAGTTTCTATCTCAAAAATCATTGCGCCTTTAGAAGAGACAGCTTTAGTAGAGTGAAATAATCCTTTTCTAATCATGATCTTTCTTCCGGGTGAAAGTCTATATATATCGTTTAAAAAGGACACATTAACAGAACCATCTAATACAATTAAGCCAGTGTCTTTATTGGGATGGCAGTGTAAGGAAGTTTCTTGATCATATGAAATATAAAGAGCCCATAGAGCAACATCTTTGTTTTCATAAGCAAGATATTCGTAGCCCCAAGGTTTTTCAACAATTAAGTCTTGGTACTTTGAACCCATTACAACTAGTTTTTCGTGTTATAAATTTCTATAACCTTGTTCATCCATTGACCCATCCATTTATAATGTGGGCAAGTGACTAAGTTATCTGAAACTACCGCCGGTCCATCAACATAATTAGCACCAGAGTTTTCAATATCGTCTTTAATGGAGTAATAACCTGACACATCTCTTCCTTTCGTTATTTTTGCTGATATCAAAAGTTGAGCTCCATGACATATGCAGCCAATTACTTTTCCCTTTTCGTTCCATTCGCTTATGAATTTTAGTGCATTAGTTTGCTGTCGAAGATATTCTAATGCTTTTACACCACCAGGTATTATTAATAACCCGTAATCATTCATATACGAATCATATTTTTTTTGATCATCGAAATCTGAGACTAACTTTGTTGATTCATTATATGTCCCAAGGTAACCATGGACTCTTCCGAGTATATTGGTCATAATATCAACTTCAAAATCATCTTCCTGAACTCTGTAATATGGATATATTACTTCATGATCTTGATATTTTTCCCATGTTAGTATTAGCGCTTTCTTTGACATTTGAGCCCTCTCATTTTAATTATTTATAAATTTTGTCCGTAAATGCATTATACCTATTTAACTCTATATTTCTAAAATTTTTATACCATTCTATTGTTTCTTGTATACCCTTTTTTAACTTGGTCTGAGGAATAATGCCCAATTTTCTAGCTCTTTCAGTATTCATTAACCTTAATTTATCACCTTTTGGCTTTTCTAAATCCCATTGAATTTCACATTTTTTATCCATAAAACCTGCTATGGTTTCAGCTATTTCTTTAATAGTGACACCATTACCACTGCCAAGATTAACTGGTTTATTAAAACCTTGTTCCACAACTTTCATCATTCCCATTGCAACGTCCTTAGAATATATGAAATCTCGAACCGGAGATCCATCACCCCATACCTTAAGTGGCCTCTCTCCAGAAATTGCTCTATTAATTAAACTTGGAATTACCATTGCATTTTCGGGATCAAAATTATCATAAGGACCATATACATTTGCAGGTCTTACAATAGATATTTTATCCCATCCGTATTGTATTTCGTAAGCTCTAGCTTGAAGTTCTCCCATTCTTTTAGCCCACCCGGCAAATAGATCATTCGCTGATGGATGCGTACTCCAAACATCATCTTCATTAAAAACCTCAGCAGGTTGATACACCCCAATACTACTAGTATAAAGATACCTTTCAACTTTTGCTTGTCTTGCTGCTTCCATCATATTTATTGAGAAAGTTAATGTTGGTATAAAAAAACTTGCAGGCTTTTCCATTGTCATTTTTGGTGAGCCTTTAACACCAATTAAATTGAAAACAATATCTTTTCCGTCGCAGACTTCTAGACAATTATCAAAATTTCTTAAATCTTTATTAATAAAGTTAATTTTATCATCAATGTCATTAGGCGAATCTAAAGAAACACAAGTAATGTTTGCTTTTGCTTCTAATAGTAAATCTAACAGGGGTCGGCCGATTAAACCCGTGCCACCGGTAACTAAGACTTTTTTACAATTATAAAAGCTCATTTTTTTCACACTTATCGTTTAAAATGATTTCACTTCCTGATTTAGATATTTCAAAATTGACAATTTCACTCTCACTAAATTTACTTTGTAACTTTTTTTTATTCAAAACACTATCACAAAAAAATAAAAGAAATCCCCCTGACCCAGCACCTAAGAGCTTTCCTCCTTTTGCACCGTTTTCTATAGCAAAATCATACATTTCATCGATTCGAGTATTACTTATGACATTGCTTAATGACTTTTTCAATAGCCAGTTTTCATGAAGTAATTTTCCAAAACTAATATAATCCTGTTGCTTAATAATTTCGTAAGCATCGTTAACCTTTTGTGTCATTTTTTTTAAAATTTCACTTTTATTATCAAAATTTTTTACTTTTTGCTCAGCTATAGATGAAGCCCTACGATTAATCCCTGTAAACACTAAAACACATCTATTAACAAATTCCTGTTCATCTTCTGCTGACATTGTAATTTTTGATAGTTCGTATGAAGCGTCTTTATTAATTTGTACCTTATTAAAACCTCCATATGCAGTTGCTATTTGATCTTGAATACCAATCACTTCTTTTAATTTATCTCTCTCAATAAAATAAGCCAGACTTGATAAATCTTTAGCATTTGAATTTTTACCTATAGAAGTCAATAATGCGTGATTAAGAGCAACCGTGAAAGCTGAACTTGAGCCCAGGCCAGTACCAGATGGTAAATCACCTAAATAAGTTATATCAAGACCATCATTGAAACCATGATGCAGTAAGCTTTCTCTAACTATAGGGTGCTTAATTTTTCCAATTTCAGTAACATCCTCTTGAAGTCTCCATGAGACTCGATATCTTTTTTCAACAAAAGCTGGTTTAACTCTTAAAGCTATGTATGCATATTTATTGATTGATAAAGAAAGAAAAGACCCTCCGTTTTTACTAAACCACTCTGGGTAATCTGTTCCACCACCAAAAAATGATATTCTGTAAGGCGCTCTTGTGATAATCATGAGAATTTTTTATTTTTTTTGCTATTATATTTATAATTTGAGAGAAATTCTATATATTATTTCTTTCAATGGTCTGTAAATTAAGTCAGGTAGCCACATAATTTTTCTAAGTAATAATCCTCTATAAAAAATTATTGATGCACTATATAAATTAAATGTGATTAAATACAAAAAGAATAAAATACATAAATTATGATATTTAAATTCTACTAATATTCTTTTATTTTCTTTACTTAAATTTGGCTTTAATAAGTAATAATCTGCAATTCCAATATGCTCGTATCTTATTTTAATAACATTTTTTCTACTTCCTGTGTATGAGTCCTTGTGATAACACATGATATATAAAATTTTAGGGATACAATAATTCTTTTTATTATAAAGACATAATCTAATCAAAAACTCTCTATCATTTGAGTAGAAAATTGTATTATCAAAATAAAGAGGTTTTAACTTTCCAATATCATTAAAAACATTTTTATGATAGAAATGATTTAAAACATGCTTAAAACACGCGTTTTCAAGAGAAGACTGGATATTTTTTTGATTATTACAATTCATAATAACTTTATTATTTTTTAAATTTATTACTCTTAAACCATACGATATAAAATCGCAATTTTTTTTATTGTATGCATTATTTATTTCATACAATGCATTTTTTAAAAGATAATCATCAGCGTATAAAAAGCCAATTAACTCACCATTTGACATCTCTAAAGCTTTATTGACAGCTGAAGCTCCACTTTCATCGTTTTCAGAAATTAAAACACTAACTACATCTAAATACTCATTCACAATGTTTTGAGTTCCGTCAGTAGAGTTTCCATCCATAACAATACATTCAAAGTTTTTATAAGTTTGTTCCCGTAAACTTTGTAATGCTTTTCGGATTGTCTTTGATGCATTTAGACAAGGTATGATAACAGTTAATTTATGTTCTTTATTTTTCAATTTCTAATATTTTCTCAAGATGTTTATATTGACTAGAATCTTTAAACAATAATTTAAGTAAATCTTTTTTGTAAAGATATTTTAAAAAGTTTTCTAAAATTTTGTCAAAAATATAAGAATAACACCAGATCAAAAATACTATATTTTTTAAAATGTTATTGATTGGATGATTGGGACTTCCTCTATGCTTAAAATAATTAAACCTTCTGCAGAAATTTGTATAATTTATTTTCATATAACTTAAATTAAATTCATCAATAGATAAATTAGGATCGATTTTCTTTATTTCTGAAATTATTCTTTTCGAACTATTTAATGCATTTTTTTGTGTATTATAAGATACTAACTTAAAGAAAGCCTTATAGTAAATTCTAGTTCTTTGAAGTCTTTTACTGAGATTCATGCCTTCAGATACACTTTCACCCTGTAAATCAATATCATTTGAAACAATTTCTAAATTTTTATTTTTAATTTGTTTCTTTAAATAAAAAGAAATACATTCTTGGAATGTATCAGGACCTATGCATGGGCACCAAATACCAACAACGGTCATCCATTTTTTAGAGTAAAAAGAATAGGCATCTGGTGCATAGCCACATTGCCAGATATCATCATAAATATAATTCTTATTTTTTGAACACCTAATTCTTAAGATACTATTATTATTTTTCTTATAAATGTTTAACAATTTCTCGTCCCAACTATGAGTTATAATTCTCAATTCGTCTGAGACGCAAGAAATTAATTTAACTGATGGTGAAGTTTTTTGAAGTAAAATATTTAATGGCTTCCATGCATGTGAGAAATTTTTTATTAAGTTTGTTTCAAAATATTGAATCAAACCATCATATTTGTCATATTTTGAAATAGATTTTTTCATATCCTGGTCACCTGCATCGATATGAACTAGTATCTCTAAAATTTTAATATTATTTGTATATATAATTAGTGATTCAACAAATTGCTCAAATAAGTCCGGCTGATTTGCATTTAAGTGGAGGGAAATAAGTTTTTCTGTCATTTACAAGATTGAATGTTCAATGTCTTTAAAATGACTCATAGCCATTTTACTCTGAGTTTCGTTAAAATGCCTAGGGACATCGAAGTTGAGTTCCGCTAATGATATATTTTTCCAACATGAATTTGACTTCTGAATAGCCCAATATCCACCCCATGAATTCACATTTCCAAAAGATTCTGATACTGCCATAGTGACACCTGGGTGAAAATTTTTTTTTGTTTTAGGGTCTTGGATAAAATCTTTACTTTTATTTAATTCTGCAAAATTCATGTCAACCTGATGTAACTGCAAATTTAAATCATCTCCACAAATAATTCCATCATCTTTGATAAACTTTTTAGCATTCTGTATATCTTTTAAAACAGAATCATATGAATGATCAGCATCAATAAAAATTAAATCGTATGTTTCATTATTTTCTTTAAAAAAATCATCGCTAAATTTTCGGTGAGTGATGACTTTTATTTTATTAGAAATAGTTTTTACATTATGTTTAAAAATGTGATATACAACATCTTTTTCTAATAATGATTCCATTTCTTGCACATAATCTTGACTTTCGTGGTTACTGGTTTCAAAAAAAGGCTTCCATGCATCTACACAATGAATTTCGTTTTGCTCTCCAAAAAATGTATCTATTGCTTGAGCCCAGGTTAGGGTGGAAGCTCCAAACCAAGATCCAATTTCAAGAAGTTTAATTTTTTTGTGATTATTCTTTTTTAAATACTCAATTGTAGACATCATAAAAATATGTCTCACGGGTGCGCTAAGTACTGCTCTATTGTGGTCAAAGTATGGCACGTTAGAGTAGTCTTTTTTTATTATATCTAAAATATTCATTATCTTGTTAAAAAGCCACCATTATTTTTACTTACCTTATTACGCCAATAATTAAGCAGATCTAAAATAGTTTCTTTGTATGGTATTTCTGGTTTCCAACCTGTGTGATTAGTGAATTTTGTAGTGTCTGGAACTTGCAAGTCTGCGTCTATTGGTCTTAATCTATTTGGATCTTCCTTAACTTTTATTTGATCTTTTATGGTGGACAAAGATATGAGGTCATCAAGTATATCTTTGATTTTACAAGAATATGAGCCACCTATATTATAATATTCTCCTCCTATGGGATTTTTTGTAACTAAAAGGTAATAAGCTCTAACTGCATCTCTTACATCTGCAATAGTTCTCATTGATTCTAAATTTCCTACTTTAATAACTGGATCAATAATATTGGCTTCCGCCAATGCAATTTGTTTTGCAAAGGTTGATTCTGCAAATACGTCTCCTCTTCTTGGGCCAGTATGGGTGAACATTCTTGTGGTCATTACTTTCATATTATAAGCCTCAGCATAAAATCTACCTACTAAGTCAGTTCCTATCTTGGATATAGCATATGGAGATGCAGGATGAAAGTTGCACTCTTCATTAATTGGTAATTTATCTTTTGGCACCCTACCGAAAACTTCTGAAGAAGCACATACATGTACTATAGATTCTTTACAGTTATTTTTAATAGATTCTAATAATATAGAAGTACCAGAAATATTCGTTTCATACGTATCAATAGGAGCATCAAAACTTGTGAGGGGGTAACTTTGCGCCGCCAAATGAAACACATAGTCAGGTTTTACCTCTTTTACAACTTTATTTATTGATTGGGCGTCCCTCAAATCACCATAATGAAAATATACTCTCTGCTGATTATTAACATACGGAATTATATTTTCTAAATTTTCTAAGGGGCTTCTCCACCTAATTAATCCATGAATGCTCCAATCTGTGTGCGACATCAAGTATTCGGCTAAATGAGACCCAACCATTCCTGATATACCAGTTATTAATGCAGTTTTTGTTTTTTTGCTACTCATTAAAAAGGGCCCTTAAATGAACTTATTTCCTTTAAAATTATAGATGGAGGTTCCCAAGTATCATCACCGTTACATAAAAGATTTGCTTTCTTAGCTATTAATTGTGGTGACGGATAAAAATATTTTTCTAAAGATGGTGTTGTAGGACATGGTGTTTCTGCAAATCCAAGTCTTTTTGAGATACAGTTTTCAACATTTAAAGATACATCAGTTATTACTTCTGAGGCAAAGCTAAACTTTGTCCAAGCATTGTCGACGACTAATAATTTTTTTGTTTTATTCACAGAGTTTCTAATTAAATCATAATCTAATGGTGATAATGATATTGGGTCAATTACTTCAGCATTTACGCCAACTTCATTTAATAACTCAGCAGCTTTAAGTGATTCTTCAACCGTAAAGCTTACACCTAAAATCGTAATATCATTGCCTTCTTTCAATATTCTACCTTTCCCAATAGGAAGTTCATATGGGTGAGTTGGCACAAATCCAGCATTTTTATATAGCATTCTATGTTCAATAAAAATAACAGGATTATTATCTCTTATACTTGAAGTTAATATGCCTTTTGCATCGTGAGGCGTTGTTGGTGCTACAACCTTAATTCCTGGTATGTGACAAAAAAGAGAGTGGAGGGCTTGACTATGTTGAGCACCTTGCCCCCAACTTCTTCCTATTGCAGCCCTTACTACAAGAGGAACTGAATGTTCTCCTGACGATATATATCTTATCTTAGCTGCCATATTAATTAATTGATTCATACAAAGTAGTAAAAAGTCCATTCTCTGATGAACAAAAATAGGTCTAAGTCCAGCTAAAGCTGCTCCAATTCCAACTCCAGTCATTGCATCTTCTGAAAGAGGAGTATCAAAACACCTTTTTGGTCCAAATTTTTCGTGTAAGTTTTTGGTTGTTCCGTAATGCCCTTTAGGATCGTCAACACCTAGCCCGTAAACAAATACATTAGGATTTGTTTCCATCTCTTGATAACATGCTTCGTAAATTGCTTCGCCATAATTAATTAACTTTTTTTCTAAAGCCTTATCCATAAACATTCTCAAGTAATTCAGATTCTTTTGGAAATTCTGAGCTTTCTGCAAAATCAACCGCCTCTTGAATATCGAGTTGCACTTGATTTTTGATATTCTTTACTGTCTCTTCAGACAATTCTTGTTCAAGTTTTAATAAATTATCATTAATGCGTGCTTTTGTAATTTCACTTTTATCTCTATATTTAAATTCATTCGATGTGCCAACTCCTACATGATCAAACCATCTGTGCGTATCAATTTCAAGTAAATGTGGTGTAGATTCTTTTGACATAGATTTTAGAATTTTATCTGTTTCATTGAATACACTCAAAGTATCATCTTTAGATAGTTTTTCTGCTTTAATCCCAAAAGTACTAGCCTTTTTATATATATCATCACCTGATAGTCTCTTTGACTGGTGTGTATATATAGCATATTTATTATTTTCACATATAAATAAAATTGGTAATTTATGAAGACTTGCAAAATTTAAAGACTCCCAAAATGCTCCTTCTTCAGCAGCGCCATCTCCATGATAACATATAACTATACCTGCTTTTTCTTGGTATTTTAAAGCGAAGGCATATCCAACCGCTTCTGAGACGGATGTGGAGACAATAGCAGACGTAGACATAAATTTTTTAGACCAGTCGTTCAAATGCATTGAACCACCTTTTCCTCTAGCGGTTCCTCTTATTTTTCCAAAAAATTCTGCCCACATTTTATTTAAATTTCCACCAATCGCAATATAGTGTGCATGCCCTCTATAATTACTAAAGATTATATCGTCAATAGATGCAGCTAAGCTTACTCCAACTGCAATTCCTTCTTGCCCAATAGATAAATGAACAGGACTTTTAATTTTATCTGAGTCATAAAGCTCAATTATTTTTTCTTCACTTTTTCTAATAAGCAAAAATAAATAATAAGCTTTTTTGTAATCAAATACTTTCATTTTTAAACAGCATTTTCATAAAAATAATTTCCAGGCATAAAAAGCGTTTTTCTTCTTCCTGTGGTTCTATATTCCCTTGAATATTTACATAAACTTTTTTCAGTAATAATTCTTATATCCATACTTATTCTAGTGTCAGTTGTGACATTATGTTGAGTACAGTGTAAACACCTTGGGTCAAAAAAAATATACTCCCCATATTTCATTTTTAATGCGCTAGATGCATTTTTCAATTCTTTAGCAAAAGAATCATTATACTGTACTTTTTCAGCAAAGAGTTCAAAATTATTATTACAATCTTTTAAAAAGCATAAACTTTCATTCAGAGGAGTTAATCTCATGGTATTTGAACCATAAGAGGATGTAAAAGGCAACCAAACGTTTATTTCAAAAGGGGGATGTCCTAGCATGATATCTGTGTGATACCTATCTTTCCAGTTATACCCCACTTGATTTGGAAAATGAAATCTAAATGTAGGAATTGCCTGAAAAAAAACTTTATCTTTGAAATTTGGTGAAATGACATTTTCAACAAAATTATAATATAACTCTTTTAAGCTTAATGAAGTTTCATAAAAACTTATTGATATTTTATTTTGCTCCGATTCGTCCAAATATTTTTTATCGTTTGTTAAACACAGATGAAGTTTTTCCAACGCTCCACCATGATAATCAAATAATTTTTTATCAATTAATTTTTTTTTTAATAATTCATTAATTATAATTTTTTTAAAATTATATAATTCAGTGTTATAGTTACCTTCAAATTTCCATGAGTCAAAAGAATCCATCATCTCATTACATGAACTAAAATCATTTAAGAAAAGCGCTTTATCTTTTTCAGATGAAAACTTTATAGTTGAGCCCATATGGCCTCTTGGCTGTTTTAAATCATTATGCACTTAGTTTAAAAACCTCTCTGTTAGCATAATTACCTTTTCTAAAATCCGCACCTTTCTTTATGTATGTGCAAAGCAAAGAGTATCTAAAATTGTCTGTATTATTAGTATTAGAAGCATGTACTAACCATTTATCAATCAAAAGCACACTACCTTTTTTTAAAATAGGAGTAATAGGCTTATAATTATCTGGTAGTAAAGTCATTGTTCTATTTGCATTAGGGTCCTGATTAACTATCTTTTTTTCCCCGGTTTCTTCAAATATTATTTGTTTTTTATTATGAGATTTTGGCCATATTATCAATCCTCCATTTTCCTTAAAAACATCAGTCAATGCTATCCATGCTGATAAGAAAGTATTTTCTTTAGCTTTTACAAAAGTATTATCCTGATGCGCATTAAAACCTCTTGTATTTGGCGGCATAAAAAAAAACTCAGTTTGTAAACCCATTGCTGTATCACCAAAATATTCTTCAATAATATCAACCAATTTTTGTTTACTTATAAATTGAAATATTTCACTAAGGTCAAAATGTTTATTCATTAATGGAGTATAATTATCTGAAACATAGCCATTAGCTTCATTAATTAATCTGTCACATTGATCCTTAGAAAATAAATTTTCTATAATCTGGTATCCGTTAGTATCAAAAAACTCTTTATCGAACTGT
>MDSW01030331.1_pt1 | contig 20696 bp, 17 predicted proteins | sample 811171 | NCBI WGS metagenome assembly MDSW01 (sample SAMN05326641, study PRJNA326480) | marine metagenome | isolation source: seawater | place: Atlantic Ocean: North West | collected 2012 | reverse complement strand
TATGGATCGTAATATCGGGCGTTTGACAGATTATTTAGCGAAGCAAGGATTATCGGAAAACACGATTCTTATTTATCAGCACGATAATGGTGGATGTCACGTTGAGTATTTGCCTGAACGAAAAGGAAGCTGGAGTCGCGAAAAAACAACGGATGGTAAAGATATCCTGATTAGACCCGGCAACATTCCGAATTTGATGCCCGGGGGGCAAGAGACATTTCAGTCGTATGGCTATGGTTGGGCTAATACCTCCAACACTCCGTACCGTTTGTTTAAGCAATATGATCACGAAGGCGGAACTCGTTCTCCATTGATTGTGCATTGGCCGAAAGGAATCTCCAAGAATCAACGTGGTTCATTGGTGAAGGATGTTTGTCATGTGATTGATGTCATGCCAACTCTTTTAGACCTCGCAGGAATTACACCGGTGATTCAAAAGCCATTGCCGATGGAAGGTCGTTCCTTTGCGAATGCTCTACAAGGTAAAGCGGTATCCCGGCATGACTCAATTTTTTGGGGACACAATAAAGGTTCAGCAGTTTGGGCGAATGGCTGGAAATTGGTATCGAGTAATCGTGGGAAAGACTGGGAGTTATACTACCTTCCACAAGATGGAACAGAACTAAACAATTTGGCAGAAGAGAAGCCGCAGAAAGTAGCGGAGTTAGAAAAATTGCACGCCCAGTGGATGGCTCGTAACAAAAGAGCTGCCGGAAGTAGCGGGAATTAATGAAAAAGAGAAATAAAACAATCATAGCACTGGCAGTCTGGATGGCGTTGTTCCCGTTCATTACAGTGGCTGAGCAACCAAACTTCCTCATCATTATGGCAGATGATTGTACGTACAATGATTTGCCATTGTATGGAGGTAAGAATGCTAGCACCCCAAATATCGACCGTTTGGCTAGTCAGGGACTTACCTTTAATCGGGCGTATTTGTCAGAGGCGATGTGTCAGCCTTGCCGTGCCGAACTGTATTCGGGACGTTACCCGTTAGGTAACGGTTGTGCCTGGAATCATTCTGCAAGTTTAGAATCGGTCACAAGTATGCCTCAGCATTTGTCCGCACTTGGTTATCGAGTCGGTCTGGCAGGCAAAGTGCATGTCAAACCAGCGAAGGCTTATCCGTTTGAAAGTGTTCAGGGTTTCGATGCAAATTGTGTGCGAAATCCAACCAAACCTCACTTTTTATCCGATGTTGAGGACTTTATGGCACGTGATAAGAGTCAGCCATTTTGTTTAGTCGTGGCATTAGTAGAGCCGCATGTTCCTTGGGTGATGGGAGATGCCAGTGCCTACCCTCCCACCAAGCTCAAGCTTCCACCTAATATTGCCGACACCGCCAGAACGAGAGAAGATTTCTCCCGTTATCTGGCAGAGATTACTTATATGGATGGCCAGGTTGGTGAACTGTTGAAAACGTTGGATAATTCGGGTCGGGCAGATGAAACAGTAGTGCTGTTTTCATCGGAGCAAGGCGCACAGTTTCCGGGTTGTAAATGGACTAATTGGGATACAGGGTTACATACTGCCCTGATTGCTCGTTGGCCGGGAAAGATTGCAGCCGACACAAGGACCGATGCCTTAGTCCAATATGCAGATGTGTTGCCTACACTGGTTACACTTGCCGGAGGTGAGTCGAGCCAACAGCAGTATGATGGAAGAGAGTTTTCGGAGGTGTTGCGAGGTAATTCTACCGAGCATCGTAAGTATGTATATGGTATGCATAACAACATTCCGGAAGGTCCCAGCTATCCAATTAGAACCGTAAGTAATGGAACTTTTCGTTATATCGAAAACCTACGTTCCGATGAGATCTATATTGAGAAGCACCTGATGGGCTCGCGTGGAAATGGCGAATTAAATAACCCTTATTGGGCTACCTGGGTTTGGGCTTCCGGTGAAAAACCAGAGGTGTACAAGTTGGTTCACCGTTATACTCGGCGTCCTGCTCAGCAACTTTATCATACGACAGATGATCCTTATGAATTAACCGATCTTGCAGGCAAGAAGGATGTAATGAAAATTCAAAAGGACCTTCAAAATGAACTGTATCGCTGGATGCAATCTCAGAATGATCCAGGTGCCGGGTTGGATACCCAAAAGGCTATTCAGGCAGCACGTCAGGGAAAACATTTGTTTCGAGCGGAATAATTTGAATTCACAGAAGTGATTAAGGAAATAACTCATCATGATTAAGAGAACCCTGTCCGTTCTTTTGTTTGCACTGGCTTCGTTGCCATTAGGGCAAGTTGTTCAGGGCGCACCCCTCCCCAATGTCTTGTGGATCATTGTGGACGACATGTCTGCTCACTTTTCTTCTTATGGTGAAAAGTTGATTCAAACTCCTAATGTAGATGCGTTAGCGCGCCGTGGTGTTCAGTTTAACAATGCCTATGTGACGGCTCCGGTTTGTTCGACTTGCCGAAGTGCGTTCATTACCGGTATGTACCAGACGACGATCGGCGCGCATCATCATCGCAGTGGGAGAGGAACAGAGAAAATAGAATTACCGGAAGGTATTCGGCCAATCCCGGAGATATTTCAGGAGGCTGGATACTACACCACACTCACAGGCTGGCCGATTCGGGAAGATGAGCGGTTAGGTAAATCTGATTACAACTTCGAGTGGAATCAGAAAATGTATGACGGGGCAGATTGGGCTAAACGAAACGACAGCCAGCCATTCTTCGCTCAGATCCAATTGCCGGGTGGGAAATTACGAGGCGGAACTCAGGAATCAGCTGAACGCATGGCTAGTCGTGCGGAAAAGACGTTTGGAAAGCGAACCGATGTAAATCAGATCAAACTACCTCCTTACTATCCGGCTACAGAGATCATCCTTCATGACTGGGCCGCATATCTTGATACCGTACGTGAAACGGACCGTGTTGTGGGAGAGATTCTAGGCAAGCTTGATGCAGAAGGAGATTTAGAAAATACGATGGTCTTGTTTATGACAGACCATGGCATTAGTCATATACGTGGAAAGCAGTTTATGTATGACGAAGGCTTACATGTTCCTTTAGTGATTGCAGGCCCCGGTATTAACGGTGGACAGGTGCGAGAGGATTTAGTGGAGCATATCGATATTGCTGCAGTTTCACTGGCATATGCGGGGATAGAGATTCCCAGATATATGCAGGCACAGAATATTATGGCGGAAGCATATAAACCCCGTAAAGCGGTTTTTGCTGCTCGTGATCGTTGTGATGAAACGGTGGAACATTTACGAAGTGTTCGGACACACGAATACAAATACATTCGTAATTACCTATACCAGCGACCTCACTTGCAGCCAAATGCTTACAAAGATGGCAAGTCTATTATGAAGTCATTTAAGGAAGCCGGCGTTAACGGTAAGTTAAACAAAGTCCAGACTTCTTTACTTAATCCAACCCGGCCAAGGGAAGAATTGTACAGCCTCAGTAATGATCCCCATGAGATTCGTAATCTGGTCGACGATCCTGCTTATGCAGATGTTTTGAAGGAGATGAGAAAGTTACTTTCTCGTTGGGAAACGAAGTCAGGTGACCAGGGTGTGGATCCGGAACCTGTTCGAATGTTTGACAGCGATATGAAGGTCTATGTCGATACTTTGGAAGCGCGTCGACGCCCGATCGAACATATCAATACGATTAAGAGTAATATCGAGTTGATGCGGAAGTGGGCTGGAGAAGGGAAGTGATGTGCCGTGCAAGCTGCGATCCTTCAGGAAATTAATCAACCGTTAGTTGTTGAGCAACGAGAGACTCCAAAACCAAAAGCAGGAGAAGTTCTTGTACGTCTCAAGGCAGCGGCTCTCAATCGGCGGGATTACTGGATTACAAAGGGACTATATCCGGGGATACATTCGGGCGTCATTCAAGGGTCCGATGGCGCCGGCATTGTTGAGGCGGTTGGTAGCGAGGTCGATATGCATTGGGTCGACAGGAAGGTGGTTATTAATCCAGGCCTTGAATGGGGAGATAATCATCAGGTTCAGTCGGAACAGTTCCACATTTTAGGGATGCCTGCCGATGGTACATTTGCCGAAGCCATTGTCGTGCCAGTCTCGGCGATTTATGAAAAGCCATTTCATCTTAACTGGCATCAGGCAGCAGCCTTGCCTCTTGCCGGAGTGACGGCATACCGGGCGGTGAGTCGTGCCGAGGTCTCGGCAGGCGGCCTTGTATTAGTTACCGGGATTAGTGGCGGGGTTGCTTTAATGGCAATGCAGTTGTCTCTGGCATTAGGAGCCCGGGTATTGGTTACTTCGTCGTCGCAGGAGAAGTTGGAACGAGCACGGGAACTTGGTGCTTTAGGCGGGTATCAGTATTCGCAGGATGATTGGGAAAAACAAATTCTTAGAGAACATGGTATGGTCGATGCGGTTATTGACGGAGCAGGCGGGACAGGGTATCGGCACTTGTTACAACTGGCTGGTCCGGGAGCACGAGTCGTTAACTATGGAGCCACGGCCGGTCCGCCGGAGAAAGTGGACTTGTTTAAATTGTTCTGGAAGCAGCTGAAGCTAATTGGTTCTACCATGGGAACCCCGCAAGACTTTGAACAGATGTTAGAACTGGTTTCTCGCCATCATGTTGAACCTGTCGTTGATTCTTCTTATCCTCTTGAAGAGGTGAATCAAGCACTACGTAAAATGGCAGATAGTTCTCAGTTTGGGAAGTTAGTGCTTGCACTACCTTAATTCGTTTTCTCTCAACGGTTTTTGGTTTTTAACGTGATTCAATTGAGGTTAAGGTAGAGTCTTAGCGCGTTGAGCAAAGGCGTCATTTTTTAGACGCTCCGGAATGCGCTATTGAAATTTAAATCATGATTAATACTGACGAACAATCTGAATCGATGGCTGACCTTCAGGCCTCCCTATTGCGCCTTAACAAGATTGGGATTTCATCTACTCCGACGGCAACGCTTGAGTCAATGTTGCAGAATCTCGAGTCGGACATGAAGGATCTGGCAACTCAGGCTTCTGAGTTGGAAGCAGAAGCACAAGAGAAACTTCAGCAAGGCGATTTGGGGATTTACAAACGAGTACGAGAGCGTTCACGTTTGTTGGCAAGTGAAATGGGTGAGCTTGAAGGACTTCGTGACCGTGTGGTCGACGCGATTGAATATAACTATATGACCGAACGTCTCTCCAAGGTTCTTGGGGGGATGTGGGCTGTTAATGCTTTGCAAATATTCATGATGCTGTTGATCTTCTTTGTGCTCGGCTTACTGGCCTATGATTCTCTGGCTCCGACCAAGTGGGGGTATTTTGTACTTGGTGATGACCATCAGTATCTGGTGTCTGATTATGTTAATCAGGAATCGGCCTGGCAGGATGTCGTTGAACGATTTGGGATTCAAGATGCGAAGTATGAGAGATTTGAGGAGCATCAGCGTCCAGTATGGTTAGAGAGCCAGTCGATCTTCTTGATTGACATCGGTTGTTGTGTGCTTTTCATGCTTGAGTTTTTGGTGCGTTTATATTGCTCGCGTTCAAAAAGATGGTACTGGCGTAATTACTGGATCGACTTTGTAACTTCGATACCGATTCCTGGCGAAGCTCAACTATCGCGTTTTGGGAGAATAGCAAGGATTGGCCGTTTTGCCAGACTGCTAAGATTTTCACGTGTTCTTCGCGTCATGCGAGTCTTTCTTATGCTATGGCGAGGGATGGATAAGTTGCAGGATGCGATGGACGTTAAGCTGATGAAACGCTCGCTCAAATGGGGACTGGTTGTGATGGTGCTGGGAGGAATTGCTGTTTACTATGCTGAAAGTGCATTGGTAGAAAGTGACAATGATGTGAAAACACTGGGGGGGGGGATGTGGTGGAGTTTTACCACAGTGGTCACCGGAGGATTTGGTGACATTCATAATCCAATCACGATCGTTGGTCGGATTTTGACGGTGGTGTTGATCATCACCGGTATGATTCTTGTGGGGGTCTTTACCGCTACATTGACATCACTTTATGTCGGTGAGGAATCGGAAGAACTACAGAGATATCAGGAAGATATGAATGCACGTCTCGATCGGATCGAAGTGATTATCTCCGGGTACAGCAACCCAACGAGAGACGGTCCGGATGCGGAGGCTTAGCCTAATTCACTAATTGCGTCACGATGCTGCAACAGGTATTGTGGCCGACCATTGAAGTCCGGGATCTTAACGCTGGCGACGTCGATTCCTAAATGTTTGTAAAGCGTAGCAAATACGTTTTGATAATGAATTGGACGATCTTTGGCTTCTTCAGCCAGTCGTGTTGTACTACCAAGTACCTGTCCATGATTGAATCCGCCACCCGCAAGAATACAACCCGATACGGCGGGCCAGTGGTCACGGCCACCATTAGGATTAACTCGTGGGGTCCGTCCCATTTCTCCCCAGACGACGACCGCTACATCCTCTTCAAGCCCTCGTTCTTTCAGGTCTTGAGTTAGAGCCAGTAGGCATTGTTCAAGTCGAGGAAGGTATTCCCGAAGCTGAGCAAAGTTATTCTTGTATGCCAGATCACCGGCTTTACGGCAGGAATGTGTATCCCAGCGACCGAAGGAAACAGAAACACACCGAGCACCGGCTTCCACTAGTCGACGTGCGATAAGGAAGTCTTCGTTGTTCATCGGTGAACCGTCGTCGACGGCATCGTTGTTGCCTTTGCCGTAACGGGCGATTATTTCCGGAGATTCTTTCGAGATGTCGAGTGCTTCCAACAAACGATTACTGGTCAGCATGTGTAAAGCCTGCGACGTGTAAGCATCCACGCTTTGCATGACATCAGAAGTTTCCACCGCTCGTTTTAAACGATCAACAGATCGCAGCAGTTGTCTGCGGTCATTGAGTCGGTTGCGTGACATTTGCAGAACCATGTCCGCTTTGCCTTCCTCGTTTGGTTGGAATGGTTTGTGAGCTGAGCCAACAAAGCCTGCACGACCGGGATCTCGCCAGTTGTTGTTTGTATGATAAACCATACTTATCGCAGAAGGCATCGCTTGATCGACAGGCCCTTGCAGATAAGAAACAGCAGCACCTAAACATGGCTGATTTCGGATCTTCGAATCAGCATATCCAAATCCACTTAGGCAAAGCTCAGATGCATGTTCATTCTTTGCACCTACTAACGATCGTATAATGGTGAACCGATCGAGATTCTGAGCGAACTGTGGTAAATGTTCACACACGTGATAACCAGGAATAGAAGTTTGGATCGGCTGAAATTCACCACGGATTTCGACAGGAGCATCGGGCTTGAGATCCCAGATATCTAAATGGGAGGGGCCACCGGGCAGGAAAATCATGATGACCGATTTATGACGGGCTTTATTTCCGTTTTGCTCATCGGCCCGAAGCAATTGAGGCAATGAAATTCCGCCGAGTGCCAGCGAACCGACACTCAGAAAGTTACGACGGGAAACGCCGTCACAGAATTTAGATTGGGAACCAACTAGTTGTAACATAGTATTGTTATCGGGAAATCTTCTTCAGCTTCAAACTATATTATCCGTTAATTTCCTTGGCTGCCGCAAGCATTAATTCAGTGGCTTCCCGCCCCGTCATACCAATTTCTATGCCCATACCCTCTGCTCGGGGGGTGCAACGAGCGATTTTTGCCGCCAATAGATCTTCGGGCGTGACTAACGGACATTCAGGGGTTCCTTCGGCGATGGCCAAAGCCTGATTGAACTTGGCAGGTACAACGACGTCGTAGATTCCACAGCCAACGATACCGACGGGTGTGAGAATGCTACAGTACTGGCCTTCAATCCATCGGTTACTAATACCAAGTGCTGAGCCATTTTCGAAGTGAAGCGTTGAACTAACAGATCGTGGTAATGCATCACTCATGATTATTGTTTCCTTAAGGATGTCGGTGTTAAGAATTTATCACCGGATCTCTAAACGTGTTTTTAGATGAGGGTGGTATTTAAAACTATATCGTGTGGGAATATTTAAGTAGAATATAGTGGCCTGGGTAAATTCAAGTTGGAATTCGTTATGTCGAAGAACTCTGAGTCAGCGACTTTACCCTGGAAGCATCTAAAAGTAGTGCGCAGAGATGATATGCCTATCCGTGATGGTCTTAATCTCACGCTTGTTCTTGCTGTTGGTTTATCGGCAATCGTACTACTCTGGGGAGCATCTCAATTATCTCATTGGGGCTGGACCATTGGACTAGGTATGGTTTTTAGTTATTTAATGTTGACGAACTATGCGTTGATGCATGAAGCAATTCACTTAAATCTACAAAACAATCTTAAACGGAATTATGTACTGGGTGTAATTGCATCTATGTTCTTTCCTGTGAGCTTCACAATGGTTCAAGTGACTCATCAGGGACATCACTATCGTAACCGCACCGATGCGGAAATTTTTGACCAATACTATCCGGGTTTTTGGTCAAGAGTGTTTAAGAGTTGTCAGTGGTACGGAACACTACTTGGTTTTTTCTATATTCTCGTCGTTTTAGCTTCCATTGCGACCGCCCTGTTACCTGGTACTTCGCAAAACTCACTGGTGACAGGTAAAGAATTTGGAAATGGGAATCTGAAAGACATCACAATGCATGACGTCTGGAAGATTCGTTTGGAAATGCTTTTGACAGTTTCATTTTGGGCACTTGTTATTTGGGGATTATCACTCCAATGGCAAGTTGTTCTTGTAATGTTTCTGATGGGCGGATTTAACTGGTCAACACGCCAATACATTGCTCATGCTTATTCTGAGCGAAGTGTACTCGACGGCGCTTTTAATCTGAAACATAACCGGTTTATGTCTGCGCTTCTGCTTCATGGAGAGTGGGATCTTAATCATCATCGTTATCCGGATGTTCCGTGGACAAATCTTCCAGATGTGCCTGCGGATGATAAACCACGAATTTCATATTGCAAGCACTATCTACGCATGTGGGGAGGGCCAGTGGAGGTTACCGAACCAGAACCAGACATGTGGAATACAGAACAGATGATCGAGCATCTAACGCAACAGGAGTTGCGATCCAGCCAATCAACTTAATCGAGGAGTAAATAAAAGATGAATTTAAATAATCAAAGTGCATGGCATGTTTTGTTGTTTGCGTTGTTGCTGTTACCCATAAGTGTGAATGCAGAGGAAGAATCTGAAGTTGCTGCCGAGTCAGATGAGGCCGCGATTGCTGCGCATCTTGAACAAACGAAAAAGGAGATTTTCACTTTATTTAATGAGGAGAAGTTTCAGCAGATTGCTGATCAGTATTGCCATGAACAGATCACTTGTATTTGGCACGATGGAACCGCATCGACTGGTCGACAGGGAGTTGTTGATTTCTTTGCCAAAATAAAGGGATTCATCGATGTTATGAAGGTAGACCCTACTACAACGGACAGAGCTATTTTTGAAGATGGGAAATTTGTCGTGTCCGTAGGTGACTTAGGAGACACCTATGTAATGGCCTCCGGTCAAGAATTAGATTTAAAGAGTAAGTGGATGGCAACGCTTACTTACGACAATGACGAGTGGCAACTCATTAGTTTTGCGACGTTAACAAGTGGTTTTGAGAATGAAGTAATTGATGGTTTTTTGCTAATGCGAACTATCTACGCAGGGGGGGGCGGCCTCGTCGTGGGAATCCTATTAACATTCCTTTTGCGTAGAAAGAAGAGAACCACTTAGTCTTCTTTGGTGACGTGTTTATAGCTTTTCATAGAGGACTCGTGAAAGAAGATCCAGTGGAAGATTTCAGTTGCCAGTGGTGAGATAAAAATAGAAAGCAGCATGCTTCCATAGCGAAGAGCGGAGTCGGGTTGGCTGGCGGTGTTAATTAGGTGTTGCAACTCAAATCCGTAAACGATTCCGAAACTGGTGAAAAAGACGGGAGCATATTGTAACGATATTCGAAATGCAGATTTGCCTTCCGCATAGGATCGGTTGAAGACGACTAAGACACCGCGATTTATCGCGAACATGTCAAACAGGAAGTTGATCAGACCAATAGTTAGACCAAGGAGAGTGGGGAAGAGCCAGATTGAATCGTTGATTGGGGTTTGCGTGTATAACCTGTAAACCAGCCAGCAGATGACGCTAGTCGCCGACCCGAACATGAAACCATGATGAGGGCGAAAACCTAAGTTGGAATGGGGACTGCGGATTTCCCAGATATGAAGTAAACGGATACCGATATATGGAATTAGAAAAGCGACGGCGACAGGCATTCCCACAGCATAAAAAGTCACAGGGAAGTTGTTATTGCTAGCCGGCCACCAGAGCAAGATTGCGAGTGGAAACAGGATGATTGGTCCGACCACTTCGTAAATCTTGTAGAACTGCATGCATTTTCCAGCCAGATAAAATTATTTGTAGCGAGATTAATGAACGTTAAACCGTCATTGCAAAGGATTGTAGCACATTAAACGATACGTTCGCGAATGGTTGTTCGCTAACATATTCGTGGAGTGCTAAGCCGATCGTCAAATTGTCATTTTTTCTAACCAAGCTACTATGAAGATCACATTTATCAGACCGAATCTCTTTGATCAACGCAGCACAGATGCGATGACTCCACTCTGTTTTGCAATCCTTAAGGGTTTGACTTCTGAAAAGCATGAAGTGGTCTTTCATGACGAGCGTTTAGCCCCTCTCCCGGTGAATGACCATCCCGATTTGGTGGCGATGACAGTTGAAACGTATACAGCACGCAGGTCATATCAAATTGCTGCTGATTATCGACGTCGCGGAGTGAAGGTGGTGATGGGAGGGTATCATCCAACCTTTCTTCCAGAAGAGGCGCTTCAATTCGCAGATGCGATTGTTATCGGGGACGCCGAAGCCGTTTGGCATCAAGTTCTAGAAGATGCGGAAAACAATGCATTGTCACCCATTTACCAGGGAGAAGAGTTTCCCTGTCTCGATGGAATCAAATTCGATCGCAGTATTTTTCAAGGAAAGAAGTACGCTCCGGTAACTCTTGTGCAATATGGAAGAGGATGTAAATACAGTTGTGACTTTTGTTCAATCAGAGCATTTTACGGTTCTAATCTGCGGCAAAGACCGATTGGGCAAGTGATTGATGAGATCAAACGGCATGCAGGTAAATTCTTGTTTCTCGTGGATGATAATATTTTTGTGAATGGTGACCAAGCCCGCGAGTTATTTGAGGCTTTAATTCCATTAAAGAAGAAATGGTTCTGCCAGGTTTCAATTGATATTGCAAAGGATCCGGAACTTGTTGAGTTGATGCGCAAGAGTGGCTGCATTTCTGCACTCTTTGGGTTTGAGTCACTCAATACGGACAATTTGAAGCAGATGGCTAAGAGTTGGAATGTTCATTATGGAAGCTATGGAGATTCCATTCGCGTTATTCAGGATGCGGGCATCATGATCTATGGCACATTTGTGTTTGGCTATGATCAGGATACGCGAGACTCTTTTGAGGAAGCGGTGGATTTTGCCATTGATCATAAGTTTTATCTCGCCAATTTTAACCCTTTGACGCCGATGCCAGGCGCTCGGTTATACGACCGTATGGTTGCTGAAGGAAGAATGCTTTATGACCGTTGGTGGCTGGATGAAAATTATCGTTACGGTCATGCGACCTTTACACCTCTGGGGATGACGGCTGAAGAGTTGACTGCCGGTTGTTTTCGAGCGAGGAGAAAGTTTAATACTCTTTCTTCGATTCTTAAACGTGGTATGGCCTGGCGAACAAATATGCGTGATGTCTATCGTTTAGGCCTGTACTGGATGTCTAACGTGGTTTCTCGCCGTGAAGTCTATCGAAAGCAAGACAGAGTTTTGGGGGCTGAAGACATTCCTGTTGAATGGTTAGATGATCAAGCGGATGTTGATCCGCTCAAGGTGATAACGTTATGAAACTAACTCTGATTTTCCCTAATATTGGTTTTCATGAGCACGGTGATTACACCGACGAAGGACGCATGGAGCCATTGCCCCTCTCGGTGTTAGCGGCATTAACGCCACCTGATGTCGAATGCGTCATGTATGACGATCGTATGGAAGATATTCCCTTCGACGAACCAACTGATTTGGTAGCCATCAGTATTGAAATCTATACTGCGAGAAGATCGTACGAGATTGCGGCCCAATACAGAGAACGTGGAATTCCAGTGGTCTTTGGGGGAATGCATGTGACACTCCTTCCAGAAGAAGCCAGTAAATTTGCGGATTCAATATATATAGGAGATGCGGAAACCGGTTGGGCTGGCGTGATTGAAGATTTTAAGCGAGGCGAATTAAAACCTGTATATCATGCTCCCGTCGGAGTCCCTCAGGAAGGCGGCATTATCCCTAAACGAGAACTTTATGCGGACAAAGGGTATTTGCCACTTTCACTTTTGCAATATACACGTGGATGTCGGTTTGCCTGTGACTTTTGCGCGGTTAGCGTGTATTTCGAACGTAAGAATTATGTCCGGGCAACCCATGAGATAATCAAAGAAATTGAACAGCAGAATCGAAAGTTTCTATTCTTTGTCGATGACAACTTTCTTTCAGATCAGCAACGAGCCAAAGAGTTTCTGCGGGCGTTGATTCCATTGAAAGTAAAGTGGGTTAGTCAGGCTTCACTGGATATGACCAATGATCTGGAACTAATGGATCTGCTAGCTCGCAGTGGCTGTCTTGGAAATGTTGTTGGATTTGAATCGATTGTGCCCGAATCGGTGAAATCGATGAAGAAGGCCCCTAATTTTATCGGGCGAAAAGAAATTGGCTGGGACCGCTATGAAAAACAAGTCCAGATTTTACGTGACCATCATTTGCAGACTTGGGCAACTTTTACGTTGGGACATGATTCTGACACCCTCGAGTCTATCGAAGAAACCCATCAGTTTGCCATGGAAAACAAGTTTTGCTTTGCAGCTTATAACATTCTGATGCCCTATCCTAGCACACCGCTTTACAATCGATTACGCGATGAAAAACGATTGCTATATGGTGGCAAGTGGTGGATGCATCCAGATTATCGATTCAACCACGCTTCATTTATTCCGAAGAACATGTCTCCCGATGAATTGACGGAAGCTGTCTGGAGAAATCGTGATCGCTGGAACCGTCCTTCCTCCATTTTTAAACGTATGTGGGACTTTAAAACACATATGAGTTCCATAACGAGGTTTCTATTGTACCTTTCATACAATCCACTGTATGCCAAAGAAACACTGAAAAAGCAGGGGATGTTATTTGGATTGACGAAGAGAAAGGAAAAGCCCAGACCAGAGTCCATCGATCAAACTACCTGGGACCCTGCTGATGGTTACGTACCCGTGGATGACCTTTTCATGTCTGGAATAGGGATGGAGAGTATCGGAGCGGGGTGTGGTTGCACTGATACACAAGCAGACTCGGTTGAGACTGTATCTATTTCGGGCTTAGGGTAGGGGGAGATTGTGCCAGCACCACTCAGGATAGCGCTGATCTCTCCGAAAGGTCCCTTGTATCGTCGTAGAAAAGGGATCTTTAAGAAGTCGTTACGTTATATGCCATTGACGTTTCCAACGCTGGCGGCGTTGATCCCGGATGATTTGCAGATCGAATTGCAGTGTTACGACGAGGGAATTGAGGTTCTCGATATTGAAGCGATCGAGGCAGACTTGATTGGAATGACAGTAATCACTGGAACTGCGATGCGGGCTTATGAACTTGCCACCCAGTTTCGTGAACGCGGGCAAACCGTAGTGCTCGGTGGTCCGCATGTGACGCTAATGCCTGAAGACGCGTCGCCGCATGCTGACAGTATTGTGATAGGCTACGCCGAAGAAACATGGCCGCAGTTGTTACGAGACTTTAATAACGGTACGTTGCAGCCTCGTTATAATCAATGTCCCAATCTTGATATCGGTGGTTATCCACTTCCGAAACGGGAAGTATTGCCAAAGAATATGTATATCACCGATATGGTTTTTGAAGCGACACGGGGCTGTATTCATAATTGTTCGTTCTGTGTGGTTCCCAATGCCTGGGGACGGAAGCCGTACCAAAAGCCGATTGGTGAAATTATTGCTGATATCAGGCAGCAACGAGCTAAACGAGCGATTTTTATTGATTTGAATATCATTTCGGACAAACACTATGCTGCTGAATTATTCGAAGCATTGATTCCCCTCAATATTCGCTGGTATGGACTATCAACGACACTGTTATGTAATGACATTCCTTTACTTGACTTGGCAACGCGTTCCGGTTGTCGGGGGCTATTAATGGGATTGGAGTCGATATCCCCTGAAACTCTGAAGAGTACGCATAAGTCATTCAATCATCCGGAAAACTACAAAGATGTCGTGGATAGACTGCATGAGCGAGGTATCGCTTTGCAGGGATGTTTTGTATTTGGACTTGATAACGATACTCCTTCGGTCTTCAAAGAGACAGCAGAAATGGCTGTGGATTTAGGGATCGATTTACCGCGTTTTGCCATCGTGACTCCGTTTCCCGGTACTGGATTGTATTATGAGTTGCTCGAACAGGATCGCATTGTCACCAAAAACTGGGAATTGTATGACGGGCAACATGTGGTATTTGAACCGAAGAATATGACCGTCGAGCAATTACAGGAAGGAAACCAATTTGCCTGGAAGTACGCTTATCGCTGGAAGCCAATTATGAAGCGAGTGTTGCGTAATCCTAAGCAAATGCATGTCGCGCTTTTGGCAAATATGGGATACAGGTTTTATGCCCGTAATCTGAAAAAGTTTTATAACTGCGATTGGGTTCTCGATCCATTATGGCCAGAGAAGATAATGGAGGATTCGAAATTACCCGTATTGCATGAAGTAGGGTAGTTTTTATACGTCGCATTATCATGATCAAGAATGCCAAGTCGAAATTTCGAATTACCATTATCCATCCGTGCGTTGGTAAACGGATTGGTATGAAGAAATATATTCGTACCTGGAAAATGCAACCGATACCGGCTGCTATGGTGGCAAGTTTGTTACCGGATGATATCGAGCGGCGATTTTATGACGACCGGCTCGAACTCATTCCTTTTGATGAAGCCACTGATCTGGTGATGTTGAGTGTAGAAACGTATACCGCCAAACGTTGCTATCAGATTGCTTCAGAATACCGCCGTCGTGGGGTGCCGGTTGTCATGGGAGGTTTCCATGCAACCCTGTGCCCTGAGGAAGTATCGCAGTATTGCGAGTCAATTGTTGTTGGTGAAGCTGAAGGATTACTTCAGGAAGTTGTGGATGACTATCGTCATGGCTCACCTCGCAAAAAGTATCAGGCAGATGAACGTCCGCCGCTTGTCGTTTCTCCGGATCGATCCATTTTTAAAGGAAAGAAATACCTCCCGATTAAGCTTGTTGAATTTGCACGTGGCTGTCGCTTTAAGTGCGATTTTTGTGCGATCCAGAGTTTCTTTAATGCCAGTCATAACCATCGTCCGGTTGACCGGGTGATTGCCGAGATACAGCGGATTCGTAAGCCGGGCCAAATGTTCTTTTTTATTGATGACAACATTACATCTAATTTGGAAGAAGCCAAGGAATTCATGCGAGCTTTAATTCCTCTGAAGATTAGGTGGGTGAGTCAGTCCGCAATTAATGTGGCCTACGACGATGAAGCGTTACGGTTAATGAAGGAAAGTGGCTGTGTTGGAATCTTAGTTGGCTTTGAGTCGTTGGATGAGTCGACTCTAAAACAGATGAACAAGGGATTTAATTTGATGAAAGGAGGCCCCGCAGAAGCGCTTGCCCGATTACGAAGTCATAATATTTGCGTCTATGGAACGTTCATCTTCGGATACGATCATGACAATATGGAATCCTTTAGAACGACGATGGAATTTGCAAAGTCAAACGGTTTGTTTATCGGCGCCTTTAATCATGTTACACCCTTTCCCGGTACGCCCCTTTACAAACGTATGGAAAAAGAAGGGCGATTGTTGTTTGATGCCTGGTGGCTGGATGACGATTATCGTTACAACATGATTCCTTTCAGACCGGCCAATATGAGGCCTAAAGATTTGGAAGACATGTGTCTGAATGCCCGAAAAGAATTCTATTCCTGGCCAAGTATCATGCGGCGTGGTCTTAAGAGGGTAAATGTTCGAAATCCATATCGGTTAGTCAATTATCTGGTGATCAATGCCATGCACCGATACGATGTTTCCGGTCGTAGTGGTTTACCGTTAGGTGATGAGAACTGGCAGGGTGAGTTGATCAAGGCCGATTAGGGGAGGGCAAGCTATGGTTCGATATGTTTTTGATCTCGCCTCATCAACAGATGATGCTCAGTTACGCAATGTGCTTCGGCAAACACCCATGAAAAGTGCCTTAGCAACTATCACCTATGAATCCGAACCATCGTTCTTCCAATCTTCTTGCCCAGCAGGGGCTGACACAGACATCATTGTTTGCCGTGATACCGATCGGGATGTGACCGTTGGATTTGGTTGTCGCAGTATTCGTACCATGTTTGTCAATGGTCAGGAGACACAGATAGGATACCTAAGTTCCTTACGCTGCATTCCTGAATATCGCAATCAAGGTCTGGTTGCCCGTGGCTACCGGGCAATGAGGAAACTACACCATTCCACCAAGAAACCCGAATGGTACTTTTCGACGATTCTGCAAGGTAATCGACCGGCTAGAAAACTGTTGACTAGTGGTAGAGTTGGCTTACCGTTCTATCATGCTGCGGGACGATTCTCAACTTTTCTCATACCCGCCAATACGATGGGGAAAAAATTAAGACCAGATTCCAGTGTTCAAGTTGTTGACGGCCCGCAACTGCTAGACGAAATACGTGACTTAGGGAGACAATATCAGCTGTTCCCGGCTTACACATCGGATGGTTGGATCCGCCAGTGTGAAGAGATGTATGCAGCTAAGTTCTTTGTAAGTGGGGACAAGGACAATCGAGATGCTGTTATGGGAGTCATCGATCAGCGACGAGCGAAGCAATTGGTTGTCAAATCATACCCTCGATGGCTGCAACTCTGCCGACAGCCTTTGAATTGTTGGTATCGATTGAAACGTCTGCCTGTGATTCATAAACCCCCTTATGATTTTAATTATGTAACGGCAGTATTACCGTTAGTCAGTCCAAAAATAAACGCAGAATCAATCTTGCCGGTCTTGAATTCGGTGTTGGTCGAAGCAATGCAACAGCAGGCTGAGTATGTGGCAGTGGGAATGCATGAATCTCATAAGTCCTATCCACTGGTCCGTAAACTATCGAAACACACATTTGATGCTGAAGTATTTCTCGTTTCTTGGCAGTTTAATGATGAGTCGCTATTTGGGCTGGACGGACGTCCAACTTATCTCGAATTGGGATGGCTGTAGAGGATATCAACGTGACCAAAGAAATAATCTGGGAATTAAGAACTGTTGACGGTCTGAGTGAAACGGAAACAGCAGCAATGCTTCAGCTAATGCATCATTGTTATGACAATGTCTCTAAGGAGACTTTCTTAAATGACCTAGAGGATAAACATTGGGTGCTAATGATTCGCACTGTCGCAACGGGAGAAATCGTAGGGTTCTCAACACAGAAATTGCGTGAGCTCGAAATTGATGGTACAGCGTATTCGATTTTGTTTTCCGGTGATACCGTCGTCGAGAGAAAGTACTGGGGAAAACGGGAATTGTTATTGGCATCGGCATGCTTGGTAGACGACTTAATGCAGCGAGTCAAAGGCGAGAAGTTCTATTGGTTTCTGATTTCTAAGGGATACAAAACTTATCACTTTCTTCCGGTGCTGTTCAAAGAGTTTTACCCGAATCGAGACTACCCAATCCCCACTCGTGAAAAGCGAATCATCGATTTTTTGGGGAGTGAATTGGGAGGGGATTTATATGATCTTGAAAGAGGTGTGATCGAATCGCAAGGCGGGTGGTACGTGCTTAAAGAAGATATCGCTGAAATGACAACGCTACGAACTAAAGATCCTCACGCACAGTCTTTTGTGCAATTGAATCCGAGATTCGGCCAAGGTGACGAGCTGTGTTGTTTGGCCGAGTTAAACCCTCGGAATTTTACAAATGTCGCGTTGAGGTTGTTGCGCAATTACAAATTAGAACACGCCACGGATCATCGAAGCCTATTTCACGAAGGATCGGCGTAGATGAATACAGCTCGGATGGCCAACTTACTGTGGAAGCAGTCTGCCAAAAGCGACTGGCGCAGTTTCAAATCAGCCGCGTCTTGTCCGAGGCAAACTCAACAATCATTGCTCAAGACAATTTTGAACAAAGCTTGTTCATCTCATTTTGCTGAAAGATACCGCCTTTCTCCGGATATGAGTGTCGCCGATTTTCGAAAGTCGGTACCGGTGACGAACTATGCTGAACACTATGTGGAAGATATCAAACGGATTCAGCAGGGGGAGCCTTATGTTCTGACGAATCAACAAGTATATCGTCTGGTGCCTACGACGGGCTCCTCGGGAAAAGTGAAGTTGATACCATACACAAGATTATTGAAAAGGTCGTTTCAACGAGTTGTTAATACTTGGATTTATGATCTGGCAAGACAATACCCGCAGGCATTTAGGGGTAAAAGCTACTGGTCGGTAACGCCAGTGGTTAAGCAACCGTTTGGAGAGAGTGTCGTACCGGTAGGTTTTGAATCCGATGCGGCATATTTGAGCCCCATAGGCAGATTGTTGGCCAAACGGGCCATTGTTGAGGCACCTTTTTTCGACGGCAATGAAACGGCAGAAACCGTTATTCGATTAACCGCTCTCCAATTATTATCTGAATCTAATCTTTCATTAATCAGCGTTTGGAGTCCAACTTTACTGTTGAATATTTTGAGCACCATCTGGAATGATCAGGAAGCCTTGTTGCGAGCGTTGGCTGCTGGCGATGATCGTTTCGTGAAACGCAACGATAGTGGGTCAATACTGCGACTGAAAAGAAACCCGAAGAGAGCTAGATGGATTGAAAGGGTTTTTGATGCACTCAGAGATCAAACGTCGCTTGCCAAATCCGTCTGGCCCAGGTTATCACTTATTAGTTGTTGGGGAGATGCCGGAAGTAAAACATATTTTAAAGCATTGAAGAAGCTGGAGCCGCAAATATCTGTTCAGGCGAAGGGAATCTTATCTACCGAAGGATGTGTAAGTCTTCCGATGGGAACATCTGCGGGGCATCTACCTGCAATTGAGTCATCGTTTCTGGAGTTTATACCTGAATCTGCTAATGGCGAAGTATTGTTGCTCGATCAGTTGGAAATAGGACAAGTGTATGAAGTTCTAATCACAACGTTTGGAGGGTTATATAGATATGCTACCGGTGATCAAATTAAAGTGACTGCGATTTGTGACGGGCTTCCAAATTTTGAATTGATGGGAAGGACCAATCAGATGATCGATCTGGTGGGAGAAAAAGTTCCGTTGCGAGTTATTGAGCAAGCTACTTTGGAATGCTTGGGATTAGAGTCTGCTCCGGAACGTTTTTGGGTGGTGGCTCCTGTTGCTGCGATCCCGGCGTATTACCGGATTTATATTTCTGGTTTGAAGCAATCGGGAGAGTTGGAGAAGGTGTTGTTGAATCGTTTACGGAAGAACCCTCATTTTTCAAATGCCGAGTCGCTTGGCCAGATTGTTAAACCTGAGATTCGATCCTTACCAGATTCGTTTACGATCCATTCTTTTCATTCGCTCAAATCCCAGTTAGGAAATCAATTGGGAGCATTGAAAGAGTCCCGAGTCGAATATTCATCACGGGTTGTCACTCGTTTGGATCAGCTATCAACCCCGTTAGAGAATGAGATTGTTGAGGAGCAAGCGTTTTAGATGTTTGGCCTGTATGGGAAAGAACGGCGACTGAACACTCGCGAATCCGCGGGACGAATTCTACACGCCTTGACGCAGCAAGAGTCATCAAAAAAGTGCCCGAAATGTGAGGATTATGTATTAGCTGTTCGACCTTATCGAAGTCGCGGCAAAAATCTTCTACTCACTTTTTGTACATTGGGAATTTGGGTTGTCATATGGTGGTACGAAATGCTGAAGTATCCTGGATGGAGATGCAATGATTGCGGTCATCAACTTTAAGCGGATACGGGAATTCTGCATCTTGCTTTAGTTATCGGGCAGTCATTCCATCGGGGATTTGCCAGGCGGGATTTTCCATCGCCCCCGAGTTCACGCAGGAAGAGTCAACTCTCCCGACCGGGTTGTTTATGAGCACTATTGGTCTGACACAATTCAACTACAATGAAAATTCACATGTAATGAATCAACACACTTTGTGAAAAGAGAAAAACGTATCATGCTCGAAGCATCTGCTAGTCATATCCTTGTTGAAACCGAAGAAGTCTGTCTGGACTTAAAAGAACAAATCGAAGGTGGTTTGGACTTTGCCGCCGCTGCGGCAGAATTCTCAGCTTGTCCTTCCGGAGCTCAAGGTGGGTCTTTGGGGACATTCAGCCCGGGTCAAATGGTCCCTGAATTTGATAAGGTTGTTTTCGAAGAAGAAGTGGGAGTGATTCACGGGCCGGTGAAAACTCAGTTTGGATATCATTTAATCAAAATCACAGATCGCGGTGCCAAGATTGAAGCCGCTGCTCGTCACATACTGGTTGAAACGAAAGAAGCTTGTGAAGATCTCAAAAGCCAGATTGTAGGTGGATTAGATTTTGCTGCGGCTGCGGCTGAGCATTCTAAATGTCCCTCCGGCTCTCGTGGTGGAGATTTAGGTACTTTTGGACGCGGGCAAATGGTGCCGGAGTTCGATCAAGTTGTTTTTGAAGAAGAACTT